>Ga0190367_1001199_pt1 | contig 15613 bp, 16 predicted proteins | sample 4872181011_MG_FD_171838 | JGI IMG/M metagenome (GOLD analysis project Ga0190367, IMG submission 171838) | Hydrothermal vent microbial mat bacterial communities from Southern Trench, Guaymas Basin, Mexico - 4872-18-10-11_MG | ecosystem: Environmental > Aquatic > Marine > Hydrothermal vents >...
GTCTATGTGTATGCGCAAGATTTCACCTTTTTAGGTGGTTCTCTAAGCGAAATGCACGCTAAGAAGATTTGCAAGGTAATGGATCTTGCGCTTAAAGCGGGAGTCCCCTTAATAGGGCTAAATGACTCAGGCGGTGCTAGAATACAGGAAGGTGTAGATTCTCTCGCAGGTTACGGCGAGATTTTCTATCGAAATGTAATGGCGTCGGGAGTGATACCACAGATCGTAGCAATTATGGGGCCATGCGCAGGAGGTGCCGTATACTCACCTGCTCTAGCAGACTTCATCTGCATGGTTAGAAAAACCTCATACATGTTTATAACAGGTCCGAAAGTGGTTAAAGCTGCTATAGGAGAAGATGTCACATTTGAGCAGCTTGGTGGTGCAGATGCGCATGCTAAGTTTAGTGGTATAGCACACTTCGTAGCTGATAGTGATGAAGAGTGTTTGGAGATTATTAAGACGCTGCTAAGCTACCTCCCCTCGAACAATATGGAAGACCCTCCAATAATTGATACAGGAGACTCTCCTGACCGGATGGACCGCGAACTAGACTCCATAGTGCCAGCTGATCCGAAACAGCCATATGACATGTATGAGATCATAAGTAGGGTAATGGACATAGGCTCCTTCTTTGAAGTACATAAATACTACGCTCCAAACGTCATAGTAGGTTTTGCTAGGTTAAACGGTAGAACTGTTGGCGTCGTAGCTAACCAGCCTATGGTATTTGCAGGAAGCTTAGACATAGACTCAGCTGATAAAATAGCTAGGTTTGTAAGATTCTGTGATTGCTTCAACATACCTATCATAACGTTCGTCGACGTACCAGGCTACCTCCCTGGCACAAAGCAAGAGCATGGCGGTGTAATAAGGCATGGAGCTAAGGTGATATACGCGTACTCTGAAGCTACAGTCCCTAAGCTCACAGTAATTGTGAGGAAAGCTTATGGAGGAGGTTACATTGCCATGGGGAGCCGCCATTTAGGCGCTGACATGGTATTCGCTTGGCCAACAGCAGAGATAGCTGTAATGGGCCCTGAGGGGGCTGTCGAAATAGTTTTTAAAGGTGAACTCGCGAAAGCCAAAACACCTGATGAGGCCAAGGCGATATTAGATCAGCTTGTAAGCGACTACAGAGCCAAATTCGCGAATCCATATGTTGCTGCGAGCCGAGGCTATATCGACGCGGTGATAGAACCAAAGGAAACACGTCCATATTTAATCAAGGCCTTAGAACATGTGGTGACGAAGAGGGAAATTCAGTCAAAACCACCTAAAAAGCATGGAAACATACCTGTTTAATCCGATGTTAAAGTCCCCTGTCTTCTAACATTGCTAAGCTTTTCTTAATTTCGGCTTGAAGCATCGGAGGCAGTTCAGGCATTTCTGGATCTAAAAAGCCTTTTACGAGTAAGCTAATAGCCATGTCAGGTGAAACCCCCCTCGCCATTAAATAATGTAACTGTTCTTCCTGCAACTTGCCAATAGCCGCTTCATGTGAAAGGTCTGTTTGAGAATGCTTAGCTACGAGCTCTGGAATGGCGCGTATCGTCGCTGAAGGACATAAAACTAAGCCTCTACACTCTAAATGTCCTCTCGTATGAGGAGCCGCTCCAACAATTTCACCTCTATTAACGATAACAGCATTACCTGTTGCCACGCTCTTAAAAATAGACTCTCCCTTAGCTCCTTCTCCACTCAGCACTATACGCGCACCACTATCAATACGCGTACTCTTACTGACATACATTATGTTGTTGAACTTAACGCTAGAGTTCTTACCTATTAAATATGCGACAGGGCAGGCTTGTAGGCTCTTAAATGGATACAATGAAATATAGTTGCTTATAAAAACTCCCTCATCCTCAATTAAGACGCCTGTCCTAGGCCTGACGTCCGCTTCGTCAGGCCAGCTGTGAATCATTGTAAAGGTGACTCTAGCTCTATGCTTAACGTAGATCTCTGTTATACCCGCATGCAGTGCCTTCTTGACTTTATATCCAGTCGTACAACCAGTTAAGATATGGATTTCTGAGCCAGGCTCGGCTATTATCACGTTATGAGGTGCTTGAAAAGCTCCATGTGTCCCTATAAATAAGCACGCTTGTATAGGAAATTTAATCCTAGTATTTGGAGCAACCCTTATGAAGCATCCTCCTCTCCCATAAAGTTCGGCAGCTGCTGTAAACTTATCTTGATCAACTTCTACCACGTTCCAAAAATACTTTTTAAGCCAATCATATTTTTCAAGAGCTTCTTCTATATTCATGACTTCAAGTCCAGGTATTTTAGAAAGAAGCTGCGCCATCAACACTGAATGGTCTACTTGAAAATAAGTCGCGCTCCTATTCTTGCCATCAAGATCTATGCCGACACTTAGCGCTCTATTACGCAAATCCTGTTCTTCAAGGTTTTGGACGTAGCTTGACAAGCTTAAGATATAATCAGATAAATCGACATCCATGCCTAGCTTCGGCTTCTTAGATAGAGCTTGTTTCGCTCTATCAGCAAGTTCATCACGCCACGACATTCTTAACTTCCCTTCTCTCACGATTTACCTTAGCTATAAGCTCAGCATAACCCATAGCTTCTATCTGAGGGACTATTTCCTCATATAACCCCGATAATGCTATTACACCATCGTGAATTACATGTACTAGGCTTGGCTTCAAGTACTGTAGTATATGCCTATGATGAGTTATTACTAAAACCGCACACTTATTTTCCTCAACATACCTCTTTATGCTCGTACCCAATAACTTAAGCGAATCAACGTCCACTCCACTATCAGGCTCATCCAAAACCATTACCTTAGGTCTCATAGCAAAAACCTGTGCAAGCTCAGATCGCTTTCTTTCACCACCTGAAAAGCCTACGTTTAAATCTCGATGTAGGTATTTCTCAGGCTCTAGTCCAACCATCTTCAAGAAAGGGGTAGCGTATTTCTCCTCCGGTTCCTCTAAAGGATTCCAAGGCTTTACGTCCATACAAAGCCTAATAACATCTCTAAGCTTAATACCCCTTATAGCTGGAGGGTTTTGAAAAGCTACAGCGAGCCCAAGCCTAGCTCTTTCATTAATGGGCTTATATGTTATGTCAACATCATCTAACACTATTCTCCCGCAAACGACCTTGTATTGAGGAAAACCAGCTAGCGTTAAAGCTAACGTTGTTTTCCCAGAAGCATTTTGACCCATAATAGCATGAACCTCTCCTCTGCCTACTGATAAAGTGATTCCCCTCAAAACCCTCCTACCTTCTACTTCCACGTGTAGGTTTTCGATGGTTAGCATTGGTTTAGCCACGTCTTCCACCTTTACTTTTTCAAAGTTATCACAATACTCCTATTAGAAAAGCTTTTGTATGCATATTATTCTGCAAATAGCGAGGTATAGTAGTTGTCTTGGAGACGCATAATATATCCTCCAATAGCTCATAACTTCTACGTCCTCTTCTTACTCTTCACTTCATTTATCTTCTTAATGTTCTTAGCAGGTTTCATAACAATAGCTTTCGCGAGGTTAGGTCTCAATGTACACCTAATAAGTTTCTTAATCTTAAGTAGCCTAATAGGAAGCCTTGTCAACATCCCCTTGTTCAAGGTCAAATCGCTTCAGCCAATGCCTACAATTAGGTGCGTATACTTTTTCGGCATACCCTATCCCATACCTGTTGTAGAGCATAGAGAAGTGGAGTCGCTTGTCGCAATAAACGTTGGCGGAGCTATTATACCGTTAGTGCTCTCAGTATACCTCATAGTCTCAGTACCTATAGCCATAATACCAGCTTTGCTAGCGACCGGGGCTGTAACCTTAATAGTCTACGCTTTTGCTCGTCCTGTACCTGGTTTAGGTATCGCGACCCCGATGTTTATACCGCCGCTTTCAGCAGCTATGTTTGCCATGTTGTTTGGAGGATATTTTTTAGCTCCTGTTGTAGCCTATGTATCAGGCGTCTTAGGCACCCTAATAGGCGCAGACCTATTAAACCTCAAGGAGATACCTAAACTAGGAGCACCTATCGTAAGCATAGGCGGCGCCGGAACGTTTGATGGAATTTTCTTAACAGGGCTAATAGCTACCTTCCTAGTCGTTTGATCAGAAGGGACCTTTTTATGAAGCTAGCCTTACTTTCATCAGGTGGAAAAGACAGCTTACTGGCAGCTTATCGCGTAGTTAAAGAAGGTCATAAACTTGTGTGCTTCGTATCAATATTACCTGAGCGAAGCAATTCCTGGATGTTTCACGTGCCAAACGTGTCTTTGACAAAGCTTCACGCCGAAGCCATGGGGCTTCCGCACATCTTAGAAGTGTCTTCAGGAGTAAAGGAAAGAGAACTCGCTGATTTGGTGAGAGCTCTTGAAAAAGCTAGGGATATTTACGGGGCTGAAGGCGTGGTTTCAGGCGCTATAGCAAGTCGCTACCAAAAAGAACGTGTTGATAACATATGCTCAAACCTAGGGCTAATAAGCTGTGCCCCGCTATGGGGACAGGATCAACTAGCATTGCTAAACGAAGTCATAGAAAGCGGTTTTGAGGTAATATTCGTTGGCGTATACGCGATGGGCATGGACTCCTCATGGCTCGGACGTAAGCTAACATATGAAATGATTAAGAAACTTGTTCAGCTTAACAAGCTCTATGGCATAAGCTTATCAGGAGAAGGCGGCGAATATGAGACGCTGGTCTTAGACATGCCTCTCTTCAAGAAGAGAATGAGGATACTGCGCTCTGAAGTCAAGTGGTTTAAGAGCTGGGGCATACTTGAAGTAAAGGAAGCAATCTTAGAGGAGAAGTGTGTACTTCATTAGAATTTTCTGACCTCGGCGCCATTATGATATGTCACAACTTCAACGTAATCGGCTAACCCCGAAGTCTTAATCTTTCTAAGCAAAACATATTCTATCTGAAAGACGCCAGCCGGATTTGTCATATCGACTTTTATTTTTACGGGTTTTTCGTGCCCTCTGATAATTTCAACTTTCTTAATAGCTAAAGCCGAGTAAAGATGAATGTCCGCCTTTCCCACCTTATACGGTATCCTCGCTCTGCCTTCAGCCATATCAGTACCATCGGCTATCTTAGCTATTCCCGCTTCAACAGTTAAGCACTCCACTTCTTCGTCGTGAGAAAATATCCCATGAAGTATTTCACACTTAATTTTTTGCATCTTACTTATCGAATCGCCATATAGTTGAGGTAAAAGCCTATCAAGTATTTTCTCAGCTAGCACTACGCCGTGAACGTTATGCCCAACCCTATGTACGGCGTTGCCTATATCATGTAGATAAGCGCTAAACATCGTGACAAGCTTAGAGTCCTCAACATCGCCAACGCCATCCCTAATCAAGCTCGGAGAAATACCGCTATTGAAAAGCACTTTAAAAATCTCAAGCGCGCTACCCGCAACTATCTTTGAGTGAACTGGTCCATGGTCATTATACTTTAGCCTCGAAACAGCCATGATGTTTGACATGCTTAACAAAGACTGTACAACAGCGTCATTTTCAAGAAGAGCGAAACCTTCAGCTAACTTCTTACTCCTAATGTGGCGATATATGAGATTTGGCGTCACTAACGTCAATTAAACTAACCTCAAAATCCTTAACTTAGCTTAAAGTAGATAAAAGTAGTCTAGAAAAACTGCTGGCGGCGATTAAATGAAAATAGCAGCAGTAGGAGACGTGCACGCGCCTAAATACCTGCAGTTGTTCAAAGAAGCTCTCGAAAAAGCCCCACAAAACGTAGACTTATTCCTACTATGTGGGGACATGATCTTAAAAGGAGCTTATGAACATATAACCAGCGTGGTTAAACTTTTAAGATCAAAATATAGTTGCCCAATATACGCGTGCTTTGGGAATGAGGAATATGAAAGTGTTGAAACCCAAATAATTGAACTCACTAAAAATGATGTGGTGTGGTTAGACGATGAAATAGCTAAAATCGAAACTCAAACTGGCATTAACTTGTCAATAATAGGTACTAGAGGCTGCTTAGACAGACCTACTAGGTGGCAGCTTAAAAACATTCCAGGAATCGTAGAACTATATGAAAAACGCGTCAGAAAAGTGGATGAACTGTTGTCAAAAGCTCAAGGAAAAGTGCTTTTGCTATCGCACTATGCGCCAACTTACATCACGTTAGAAGGCGAAGACCCAAAAATATGGCCTGAACTCGGGTGTAAGAAAATGGAGGGGGTTCTTCAGAAACGCCAACCAGATTTCATAATACATGCACATGCTCATTGTTCAGTGAAAACAGAAGCCTTCCTCGGCTTTTCAAAAGTACTCAACGTATCCCTACCCGCTACTAAGAAGATAACGATCATCGAGCTCTTCGCTGAGCCTCAGAGAAAGCCTTCGAGGACAACGCCAACATTAGACCTCTTCATGAAGTAAGCAGCTCTAAGCGACAATAAGGTTTTAAGCCGTCATCGTCAAAGAAGGGGCTAGAGACAGTCGGTGGCTTCCGTGACAAAGTACATATTCATAACAGGGGGTGTCTTGAGCAGCGTAGGCAAAGGCATAGTCACGTCTTCCATAGGCAAAATGCTCCAAATACGGGGTTTTTCAGTAACAGCTATTAAAATAGACCCCTACGTCAATGTGGACGCAGGCACGATGAACCCGTTTATGCATGGCGAAGTCTTCGTAACCGAAGACGGAGGGGAAACAGACTTAGACTTGGGGCATTATGAGCGCTTCTTAGACGTAAACTTATCGAAGGAAAACAACATTACAACAGGGCAAGTATATGGAGCTGTAATTTCAAAGGAGAGAAGAGGCGATTATCTAGGAAGCTGCGTCCAAATAATACCTCATGTGACCGATGAAATCAAGGAGAGAATTAAAGCGGTGGCAAGAAAAAGCGGCGCAGACATAGTCTTAGTTGAAATAGGAGGAACTGTTGGCGACATCGAAAGCTTACCTTTCCTCGAAGCAGCAAGGCAAATGTATATAGAAGAAGGTGAGAAAAACGTCTTATTCGTACACGTATCCTTAGTCCCAATCTTAAAAGCTACGGGCGAGCAAAAAACAAAGCCTACACAGCACAGCGTCCAAGAGCTTAGGCGAATAGGTATTCAGCCAGGCATTATAGTAGCGAGATGCGAAACAATGCTTGAACCCGATGCCGCCAAAAAAATCGCCTTATTCTGCAACGTCCCACTTAAAGCCGTGTTCACATCTCCAGATGCTAAGACGATATATGATGTGCCGCTAATCTTAGATAAGCAGGGAATGGGAGACTACATATGCGAGAGGCTCGATTTAAAGCCCTCAAAGCCAGACTGGAGTTCGTGGGAACAGATAGTTGAATCCTTTAACAACGCGAATACTACCGTTAAAATAGCTATGTGCGGTAAATACACTAGGCTCACAGATTCTTACGTGAGCATAAAGTCAGCTTTGGAACACGCAGCAGCTTCTTTAAGAGCTAGGGTTGAGCTACGATGGTTTGAGACGACAGATTTCGAAAAAGATAGCGCAAAGCTTTCAAGTTTGTGGGAATGTGATGGTGTCATGATCTTGCCAGGCTTTGGGGCTAGAGGAGTAGAGGGAAAATACTTGCTGTCCAATATGCTAGAGAACATGACATCCCGCTTCTAGGCATATGCTTTGGCTTCCAATTAGCAATCGTCGAGTTTGCTAGAAACGTTGTAGGGCTTGACGAGGCACACACAACTGAAGTTGAACCATCAACACCACATCCGGTAATCGATCTCTTACCAGAGCAGCGAAGCTTAAAGGAGCTTGGAGGGACGATGAGGTTAGGCGCTAGTAAGATAATATTAGAGCCAAACACCTTGGCTTTCAAGTTATACGGTAAGAGAGAGATTTATGAGAGGCACAGACATCGATATGAAGTAAACCCCAAATATTGGGATGTCCTTGAAAGCGCTGGTTTAAAGTTCTCAGGCTGGGATGAAGAGCATTTAAGAGTTGAGTTCGCTGAATTACCTGATAAGAAGTTCTTCTTAGGCTCTCAAGCACACCCAGAGTTTAAGTCGAGGCCTGGAAAGCCTTCACCACCATATAAGGGCTTTATAGAGGCTTGTGTAAAGTATGGTAAAAGCGCACGCTAAAACTACCTCTCCTGCTGTGATGGTGGAGACAAAATTATCCTTATCTCATTAATGTTACTGGCACAAACCTTCTTAACCCCGCGAACACCTGGCCTATAAAATGTCCTGACGAGGCCAGCTCGTTCTAAAATACGTATTTGTGCACTTGTATTCGCCTTGCTCTGTTTAACAAGCTCAGCGACTTGCCCTATGTCAGCTTCGCGATTTCTCAAGAAGTTTAAGATATTTAGCCTAGTAGGAGACGACAAAGCTACAGCAACTCTAATGATGTCCTTTCCTTGGACAACTAGGACTCCTTGGCTTTGACTACTTGAGCTCATTTATCCAATTCGCCTCCATTTCGGAGTAAGTTATGCTTAATCTCTCTATTTAAAACTTTTTTTCAACAATTATGTATAAACTTAATAGAGATAAAGTCTGCTTAATAGCATACTGAATTTCTCTAAAAACTTTTTACACCAATTCAAGAGGAAATGCGAGAAGGTTTTTAAGAAAGCTGCTTATTAAACCTTTTGATTAAGTTTATGATATTACACAATAACTTGATATTAGGCGTCGATACTCTACCAGGATCATCACCTCAGTCTCTTACTCAACCCAAGTTTTCGGCTGTCGTAGTCAATGATAAGGGAGAAGTTGTCGAAAGCTTTGACGAAGTCAATTTAAGAAAGTTGCTCAAGATAATCAAGTCATATGCTCCTAAGATAGTGGCTACAGATAATGTCTTTGAGCTAGCTCCGACAATAAAAAGCTTAGTAAAACTAGCCAGGCACATACCTCCCGACGTTAAGCTAGTTCAAGTCACGGGGGCGCCAGGATACGGTTTTCAACCATTAGAGACCCTAGCGGTTAACTATGGTTTTTCAACAGCTACAAAGCTTTCTCCAATAAAGTCAGCTGAGATATGTGCTAGGCTCGCTAGCTTAGGTGTGGGGTTCGAACTTCTATTTTTTGAAAATGAGACTAAGATAACGATATCTAAAGGGCATGGAAGTGCTGCTGGGGGGATGAGCCAAGCTAGATTTCAAAGGGGGGCACAAGTCACCGTCTTGAGGGCCACTAAGTTCGTTGAGAAGAAGCTTAAAGAAGCAGGTCTAGACTTTGACTTAGAGATCAAGAGGTCTCCTCACGGACTTGAAGGTAGCGTCTTCATAGTCTATGCTCCAAGGGAAAAACTTAGGGGGATAATAAGACCTGTAAAGCAGAGAGACCTAAAGATATCAATAACGCCAGTCTACAAAAGAGAAGTCGAGTATAAGCCTCTTAAGAGCCAGGCTTCCATGTCTAAACCCGAAGAGCGATATGTGATTGTAGGCATAGATCCAGGCATGGTTACTGGAATAGCCGTCATAACTCTTGACGGGGAGCCATTAGCGATTACGAGTGGTCGCGGGATAAGCAGAGGCTATATTTCTAGGTTTATAGCATCATATGGTCGTCCAGTAATTGTAGCATCAGATGTAAATCCTCCTCCAGACATTGTAACTAAGCTAAGTGTAGCACACGATGCTGTACTTTATGCTCCTCCAAAATCTCTTTCAACAGCTGAAAAACAGCAACTCGTTCATGAGCTAACGTCGAAGTGGAAAGACATAAGCGTAAAAGATACTCATCAAAGAGATGCACTAGCAGCAGCTCTAAAAGCCTATCAGGCCTATAAGAGCAAGCTCGATCAATGCGTAGCTCACGTTAAAGAGTTTGGAGCTAATATTTCCTCAATGGATTTGGTAAAAGCCTTGGTCATTAAGGGTAAGCCCATAAAAGAAGCTATAGAGTTAGCAGCACCTAAGCCTCCACAACCCCCACCTAAGCCTCTTGAAGTCAAGCCCGTAGAGCACAAGCCACTAAGTGAACGTGAAGTTAAGCTACAAGAAGCTTTAAAATCCCTTTCTGAAGAGAAGCGCTCGCTAGAAAATAAGGTATCTGAACTTCAGGTAAAAATACGTGAATTAGAAGATGAGATTGAGCGTTTAAGAAGAGAAGAAAGGCTTGAAATCAAGAAAGCACAGGAAGTCTTGTCACTATCTCAAGAAGTTGAAGTACTTAAACAAACAATAGTAGTTCAAAGAGCTGAAATAGAAACCTTGAAAAATAAACTTCAAAACTATGCTCAGTTGATAAAGCTCTTAGCTTCAGGACAAGCTAAGATCTTGAAGTTCATGAAGGCTATTACAAGAGATAGCCTAAATGAGCTTAGGAAAAGCTTCGAAGTTAAGAAGGGGGATATCATTTACGTCTCTTCCGGCCACCCATTAGATGAAAGAGTTGTTGAAGAGCTTGCTAAAGCCGAGGTAAAAGCGATTTTATCACCCTCTCCTGATGAAGCCTTAGTACGTGTTCTTGAACGAAAAGGAATACCCGTATTAGATGCTACACAATATGGCCTTGAGCTACTAGATCAAACACCCATAATAAGAGACTATACAAAGCTCGAGGAGGACATTAAGAAGCAGAGCGTGGAGATAAGAAAGAAGGCTCGAGAAGCCGCTATGAGCGATATGGCGAGAATATTAGATGAGTATCGAGCTCAAAGAGCTAAAGAATTTATGGCAAAGTAGCTAAAACAAGTCAACTTTCCTACTAACTACCTGTTCTGTAACCTTAGTTATGTTGTCGAGTTCCTCCTCTACTATATGCTCAATCTCTCCAATCAAGTTCCCAGACAATTGCTTACCTCGTTCTAAGACTACCTGCACATTAGCGAGTTGAGGTTCATTTATAGGCTTACCTATCTGGCTTAGAAGCTTCACATACGCTTCTCTAACATAATTAAGCTTAGCAACCTTCTCAGCAATGCTCCTAGCCACAACATTGTAGATTTTCCCAACGTGACTAACAGGATTTTTACCAGCGGTTGCTTCAAGTGACATGGGTCTAGACGGCGTTATTAAACCGTTAACCCTATTACCCCTGCCCGTTGCCCCGTCATCTCCATGTTCAGCAGATGTCCCAGTAACAGTTAAGTATACAATGCCCTTCTCAGGCATATCCGCTGTATTTACGAAGACCTCGATGTTCTTATTAGTAAGCTTAACTAAGTGGTCTAAAACCCGATTCTTGACCTCTTCTTTAACTGATAAGTAGTGATCAAGATCTGGAATTAGTTTAGAAATCATGGCAGCAGCTATGGTCAGCGTCACGTTATCTCCCTTTCTAACGCCCATCACTTTAACGTCCTCCCCCACTTCAGGGAGAATTTTCTTAAACTCTCTTGAGTTAAGCAGTTTTTCAGTTTCAAGCACTAAAGTCTCTAAGGTATCGAGAGGAGCATAGCTAACTCCAAATGAGGTATCATTAGCTCTAGGTATTTCAATGCGGTCTTCAAAAATACTAATTAAATCAGCTGACCCCCTACCAATCTTATAATCTACTACCACGTGATGCTCAATGTTGAGAAACCTAAAATTCGACTTAAGCCATTCCTTAGCAGATTTAAGTACTATAGGACCAATCGGTACGTTTTGGACACCATCCCTTGTCCTAACCTCAGTCGTAGCTCTACCTGATAATATAATGTAGATGGGAACTAAAACTTCTCCGCCACCAAAAACGGGGCTTGATTGCCCCCCAACTACCAACACCTTATCCACGTTGTGGTGCAAAATGCGCCCAAATCTTTCTAGGTATTCACGACATAGCTCAACACTTAAGCTTTCAGCTAAGCTATCTGCAATAAAATCGGGGTGGCCTACACCTTTCCTCTCAACGAATTCTATGTATTGTTCCTCAATAGGCTTTTGGTCTAACTGTTCAACAGCGATGTTTTTAACCAAAATAACCACTTCCGAAAGCTTTGAACGCTAAAGACGATATTAAAGTTACTATTTCCAAAATAAGGGTTTCGTACTTCTCAATAACCATTTCTGTTACGGATAGCTTGTCTTTATGTAAAGTATGTTATTTCCCCGGACAAGTATCTTACCGTATCTAGCTACGGTAGTCGTGCCGTCAATGGCTTCGACAGCGTCCGTCAATATCAAGTTCATGCAGTTATCGAATTTTTCAAGCGTTCCAATGTATTCATGCCCATCTTTAAGTTTAACTAGAATTTGGTTTTTAAGTGAACGTCCAAGAAGTCTTAGAGGCTCACTTCGCATTTAAGCCGCCTCTCAACATAACAGCTCTCTGCGTTAATTAATTAAGCTTTTGTGAGAAAGCCTTAACCTTATTAGCGAAAACCACGACATCCTTCACGCCATGTTCATTAACTACGCTAGTATTCACAAAGCCCGCCGACAAAGCGGTATTGAGGAAAAATTGCAGATCTTCCTTCGCTTTAATCAGAGTATAAACGAATAGCCCACCCTCCTTTAACACTCTAAAGACTTCACTAAACGCTTTAAACACATTTGATGTCAACTGTAAAACAGTTATTGCGAAAACCGCATCAAAAACTTCTCTTTTAAACGGTAAACTTTCAGCATCTGCTAAGATAACTTGTAAGCCCTTTTCTTTAGCCTGCGTGATCATCTTTTTAGAGACATCTACGCCGATAACCTCTTCAGAGAAGCCTTTAAGCCATTTAAAGAAAAGCCCTGTACCACAGCCCAGGTCAAGCACAAGCTTAAAGCTTGAATGAGGCTTAACCTTTGATGCTATTAACTCATATTTAGCCTTTTGCTCCTCCTCATAAAGCTCTTCATATCCAGAAGCTGTCGCATCATATTTCGCAACGACTTCGTGTTTCACAAGACAAATTTTAAAGCCTAAAAATAACATAAAAAGTTGCGGTTTACGCGCTTGACACATAGCTTAGAAGGCTACATATACCATAACTTATTAAATCCAAGCTTAGAAGAAGCCCATGATGCAGTTAAGGAATCCCTAACTAGAACACTTTTATTAACGCTTATTGGCTTATGCCAAGTTTCATACCAAGGAAGAGCTTCGTCAGAGCTAGATTGGGGAGATAGACTCATCGTAATAAAACCGGATGGATCAGTATTAATACATCAAAGCCAAGGATATGAGCCAGTAAACTGGCAGCCTCCAGGATCCATAATAAATACGCAGCTAAGCGAAGGCTACTTAGTTATCAAGGCCATAAGGAGAAAACCAGCTGAAGAGCTTATAATAAGGTTCACGAAAGTATATGCTTTGACATCTGCTAAGCTCTTCGACACCTCTAAAATTGAAATGCACCTTACTGAGGAAGAGCTAAGACAGGTGATTCTCGAAAATCCGCATTTAGTAGAAGAGGGGTTACGGCCAGTAGCTAAGGAGTGGGGGGACTTCTCAGGTTTCATAGATATATTTTGTCGTGATAAGAACGGCAACTTAGTGGTATTAGAGCTTAAAAATGAAGTGGCGGATCAACAAGCAGTTTCTCAACTATACCGATATGTTTCTTCAATTAAGAAAGTAAGCCCCTTAGTTAGGGGGATAATCGTAGCCCCAAGGATAACGAAGGAAGCTCGTAGGCTGTTGATGACCTTAGGCTTAGAGTTTAAGCAGGTAAACCTATCTAAGTGCAGAAGTTTACTGCAGAAAAGTAAAGACAGCCAAAGTAAGTTACTGTAGTAAACTCCTCCCTTAAGAAAAAATTTTAAAAACCTCTAAAGTGCTCCTTCTAGAATACGACGCAGCCAAAACAAACAATTTCAGGAGGTGAACTTTCGTGGCTGAAAGCGCCCAACCAGCTCAAACCATGCCTAGAGATGTTGTTTTAGTTGGTAAGAAACCAATTATGAGCTATGCCACTGCAGCCCTAATGCAGCTAATGGATAGCGGCGCCATAACCATTAAGGCGAGAGGAAGGGCTATATCGCGTGCCGTGGATGTAGCCCAAGTCCTAGAAAACAGGCTAATGAAGGGGACAGTGAAGGTCACAGACATTAAGATCGGTACCGAAGCTCTCGGCAATCCGCCAAGAAATGTGTCGACAATTGAAATAAAGCTGGAGAAAACCAAGTGACTAGACAAGAAATCTAAGAAGGCTAGGACAAGTCAAAAATAAAAAGCTCCGACACACCTTCCCACACTTTCTTTGTTAAAACCCTTCTTTTTCTACACAATTTTGTCGGAGATCATCAACTAAACAACTTCATTCCGACATCTCCTAAAGAGCGGTCTTCTAGCTTCCTCCTTAACCATCCGACAGTAAATCCGACATATTTATTAGCTCCCGCTTGAAGTTATCTACATGAGACAGGTGTCGGTTGTGTCGGATAGTGATGTTAAGAAACCTAGCAATAGAGAAGAGCTCATAAAGTTGTTGAAGGAAGCCATGTTAAAGGAATTGAGAGAGCGGGCAGCTTTAAAGAAAGCTCCTCTGAGACCTACAATCTCCGGCACAGCTAGGGCGTTAAATATACACAGAGATACTCTATATTCTTGGCTTAAGGAATTTAATGTGGACTTTGCTGAAGTAGCAAAAACCGTGGAGATGCCTTCCGACATAAGCTTGTCGGAACCAAACGAACACGTGTATCTAATTGGAGAAGCTCTTGTCGGCGAGGGAAACGAAGTAGCCCATATAGATCTCATATTAGGGGATAAGAACGGCCCCGTAGGGGAAGCGTTTGCATCTGGGCTTGCACACATGTCAGCAGGTCACACGCCGCTATTAGCTGTCATAAGGCCTAACCTACCTCCAAAACCTCACACCCTCATTGTCCCTAAGGTAACCATTAAGAATATGGAGCAAGCGAACGCAATTTTCGGACCAGCACAGGCAGCGGTCGCAAAGGCAGTAGCAGATGCTGTAGAAGAGGGCATCTTACCAAGAGATAAGGTCGACGACTGGGTAATAATCTGTAGCGTTTTCATACATCCAGATGCTAAAGACTACCGAAAGATCTATCATTACAACTACGGCGCAACTAAGTTAGCTTTGAAAAGGGCTATGGCGAAGTATCCGTCATTAGAGAAAATCTTTTACGATAAGGATAGGGCTACGCATCCAATTATGGGCTATAGAGTACCAAGGCTGTGGAGACCACCGTACATACAAATAGCATTAGACATACCTAGCTTAGAGCAAACGAAGAGAATTATCATGCAAATACCTAAAAGCGACAGAATTATTCTCGAAGTGGGAACACCTTTAATCAAAAAGTATGGCACTAAGGTGATACGTGACTTAAGAGAAGTTGCTAAGGACATGTTTATGGTAGCTGATCTCAAGACTCTAGACGTGGGTAAAGTAGAGGTAGACTTAGCATACGAAGACACAGCAGACGCCGTAGTCGCGGCTGGTCTAGCTCCAACAGAAACCTTGGATGGCTTCATTTACGAAGCTAAGAGGCTTGGCATATACGCTGTGGTAGACATGCTTAACGTAGATGACCCTATTAAAAAGCTTAAATCACTCAAGGAATTCCCAGATGTCATAATAATACATAGAGGTATAGACCAGGAGACTGGCAGAACAATAGGTCTTGAGCTTATAGAAAAGCTACGGGAGACATTCAAGGATAAGCGCTTCTTAGTAGCTGTAGCTGGCGGCATTGTCCCTGAAACAGCTAAGGAAGCCCTTGAAAAGAAAGCCGATATCATAATAGTAGGTAGATACGTGACGCAGTCA
>Ga0190367_1001200_pt1 | contig 15611 bp, 17 predicted proteins | sample 4872181011_MG_FD_171838 | JGI IMG/M metagenome (GOLD analysis project Ga0190367, IMG submission 171838) | Hydrothermal vent microbial mat bacterial communities from Southern Trench, Guaymas Basin, Mexico - 4872-18-10-11_MG | ecosystem: Environmental > Aquatic > Marine > Hydrothermal vents >...
CATAACTCACTATATTTTTCAACTAGAACTCTATAATTCTTCCTATACGCCTCCTCAATCTTAAGCCAACGACTGTATTTTTCTATCACTCCTAAGTAGAAGCCATAACCTAAGAGCTTCATTAACTATAGAACCTATCGTCCTCTCCTCAAGCGAAGCTACAGCCTTAATTTTCTTATATAAATCCCTATCGATACCCTTTATGGCGATAAACCTCCCCATTATATCACATAGTATACTTGGATTATAAAGTTATACTAGTTATAACTCATAGATTTCGGCATTATAATCTCCTATAAAATAGCTAAAATTTGAGGAAATATTTATATACCAGTCATATTACAACTAATTTTGAGTTAAAAATAGGGAATTTATGTGGGAGATACTATTAGCCATATTAGGCATACCAGCCCGTATAGCCAATTTACTCGTGGAAATCTACTACAGCGAACGCCTACCACCTCTGAGAGCAATACTAAGGCACTATTATTACGAGCTTCTAATGGCCGTTGAAACTAGGGCAATAGTTAGAAGAATACTTAAGGAGGATAATGGCCGCCTAACAGCAAAGTATTGTGGGGACTTTCATATGGAGAAAAGGTTACTGAAATCGGGAGGCATATGGCTATTTCGTAAGCTAGACCCTATACACTACTCGATATACTTTCTCCTTAATGACAAAGTAGTAGAGCTACACGTTAGGAATAAGGACTACTCCTATACTCTATGGGTTCGCTGGAAGAAATTGACAGAAGCACAAATAAAAGCGAAATACTTAACGTAAACCTTACTATATTCGCTGTGGCAGCGATTTATCCGATATGAAATTCTAGTTTTGACGTTCATCGAATAATTTTTAATTGAGTTGAGGAATAAGGTTTATATTAGCTGGTGGAAATTTTAGTTGGAGGGATCTCGTATAGATAGCTCTGTTAAAGTTATTTCGAGAAGGGAAAGCATAAGGATATTTAGGAAGCTTATCCCCTATATAGCTAGACAGTGGAGGTACTTCTTCGGAGCAGTGCTTCTCCTATTCATATCGAATCAGCTGAGCATATTCATCCCCCTCGTATCTAAGGATATAATCGATAAATGTATTATAGGCGGTCAACTGGAGTTAATGCCAAGCCTTATCCTACTCTCTGTTGGTTTAACTGCTGCTTCAGCAGGTATAACCTCTGTGAGAAGATATATTAGCACGCTGTTTTCCCAGAAGATAGTATATGACCTTAGGGTGGATTCGTTTAAGGCTATTCAACGCCAGTCGTACACCTTCTTCTCGAAAGTGCCTACTGGACAGCTTATTTCGAGAATAACAAGCGATACCGACGTCGTATCCAGGTTCCTTACTTGGCCTTTAACGAACCTGTTAAATGCATGTATACTTGCAGTCCTAGCATTTACAGCTATGCTCTCACTAAACTCTAGCTTAACCATAATGGTGCTGCCCTTCTTCCTCATAATCATAGTACTCTTCTACAAGTACTCCACGCTGATAAGGCCTCTCTTCATGCAGATAAGGAACCAGTATGGCGTGCTAACGTCCGCCGTGAACAATCCGCTTGTAGGAATAATAACCATAAAGGCCTTAGGCGTGGAAGACCACTCAATCAGCAACTTCTCCAGGGAGAACAGACGATACCTAGAGCTCAACATTAGGGCGGCTAAGATCCGCGCAACTTATATTCCAGCCATATCCTTCATAATCGGTGTAGCCACCGTATCCATAATCTACTATGGAGGACAAAGCGTATTAAACGGAGGATTCACTATAGGTAGCCTCATGGCGTTCATAAGCTACCTGACGATGCTCGCGTGGCCTCTACGATTCATAGGAATGTTCATAACATCCTTCCAGAGGGCAATGACCGCTGCAAAGAGAGTCTTCGACCTCATAGAAGCTATACCGGAAGTAGTTGAAAAGCCTAACGCGAAGCCCATGCCTCCCATTAGGGGGCATATAGTGTTCGAGAACGTAAGCTTCGGCTTCGAAAAGGATAGACCGATACTAAGGAACATTAACCTGGAGATAAAGCCCGGCGAGAAGGTGGCTATAGTTGGGCCGACTGGCTCAGGCAAATCGCTACTGGTAATGATGATTCCACGGTTCTTCGACCCGACTGATGGCAGGATACTTATAGATGGTATCGATATTAGGGACGTAAAGCTGAAGTCTTTGAGAAGACAAATCGCCATAGTCCCCCAGGAGCCGTACATCTTTGCGGGAACTTTAAGGGAGAACATAGCCCTTGGTAGACCAAACGCATCCAAAAAAGAGATAGTTCACGCGGCCAGGGTCGCTAGAATCCACGACTTCATAGAGAATCTGCCTAAAAGGTATGAGACACTAGTAGGGGAGAGGGGTATAACGCTCTCGGGTGGACAGAAGCAGAGAATAGCTATAGCTAGAGCCATTCTAGTGAACCCGCGGATCATAGTCTTGGATGATCCAACATCCAACCTGGATGCGAAGACGGAGAAGGAGTTTGTTGAAATGCTTAGGGACGTGATAAGGGATAAGACAGCCATCATCATTACAAGTAGGCCAGCGCTACTGAAGCTGGCCGATAAAATAGTGGTGCTCTCCAACGGTGAAATAGTGGAAGAGGGCACGCATGAGGAACTTATCGAGAAGAAGGGACTCTACTATAGGCTCTACATGGAGATGATTAAAAGTCTGGAGACGGCGGAGATTAGGGTGAGATAATGCATAGAGGACTATGGTCTGAACCAGTTAAGGGCGAGCGTAAAATGCCCCTCAGGGTACTGTTGAAGAGACTCATTAGCTTGCTGTCGCCCTATAAGTGGATTATAGCTGGACTTGTAGTAGTAGTTATTTTAAGCTCCCTAGTGAGCCTAGCCCAGCCCTACCTAATTAAGCTGGCCATAGATGAGGGTATAGGCTCACGGAATATGGAGGTGCTGATGAAGGCATCCATACTATATCTGGCGTCCGTCGCAGCCTTTTGGCTGTTTGACTCCATAAACACCTTCTACTATCAGTGGATTGGAAGCAAGTTCGTCTACGAGCTACGGGAGAAGCTCTTCAGGCACATAGTGTCCCTACCGCACAGCTTCTTCACGAAAATTCGTGTAGGGGATCTAATAGCTAGGGTTATGAGCGACTGTGAGAGGGTAAGAGATGTCTTCGTAAGCGGCATAGTGGCGGTAGCTGGGGATACAGTCATTCTGGCGGGCTCATTCATAATCATGTTCACTCTAAACGCAGAGCTAACGCTAGTAACACTCCTAGTAATACCAGCCATGGTTGCGGTAACCTACCTCTTCACCACCAGATTTAGGAGGGTGTTCATGGAGGTCAGGAAGAAAACGTCAGAGCTTACTACTAAGGTTCAGGAGAGCGTATCCGGGGTGCGGGAGATACAGGCTTTCGCTAAGGAGGATAAGAGCCTGAGGGAATTCAGGAAGGTTAGTGCAGAGGCTCTGGAGGCTAGAGTTGAAGCAACGAAGACGTTCTCGATGTATATACCGCTCATGGACGTAATACTGGCCGTTGGCTCAGCTCTAGTGATATGGTACGGCGGAACGATGGTTGTTGGAGGCAGGACGACAATAGGGGTATTGCTTGCCTTCATCTCCTACACCTCGAGGTTCTTTAGGCCTATATTCACGCTGGTGTCAATGTACAACCTAATTCAGGAGGCGCTCGTAGCTTTGGAGAGGGTATTTGAGATAATGGACGTAGAGCCTGAGACGAAGGATGAAAGCGAGACCATAGTACTGGAGGAGGTTAAGGGACACATAGTGTTTGAGGACGTCTGGTTCTCCTACGATAAGAAAACTCCAGTATTAAGGGGCGTAAGCTTCGAGGTGAAGCCGGGCGAGAAGCTGGCAATAGTTGGGCCAACGGGAGCAGGAAAGACTACGCTGGTATACCTTATATGTAAGTTCTACAACCCCGACGTGGGGAGGATACTGGTCGATGGTATAGACCTAAGGAAAATTGTCAGGAAATCCCTTAGGAGGTTTATAGGCTATGTGCCGCAGGACACCATACTGTTCCCTGGAACTATAAGGGATAATATAAGGATAGGTAGACCTGATGCAAGTGACGAGGAAATAGTTGATGTATGTAGGAGGCTTGGAATACACAGGATAATAGAATCCCTACCCAGGGGATACGACACCGATATAGGCGAGTTCGGCAAGAGGCTGTCAGCCGGACAGAGGCAGCTAATATCCATAGCGAGGGCATTGCTGAAGAATCCGCCGATACTGATATTAGATGAGGCTATGTCAAACGTGGATCCCGCGACGGAGGCTATTGTAAGGAAGGCACTTGAGGTATTAATGGAGAATAGGACGACTATAATAATAGCACATAGGTTAACGCTGGCTAGGTCGGCGGATCGGATAATAGTGCTTGAAAACGGACAAATAGTTGAAATAGGAAACCATATGGAGCTTATGGAGAAGAAGAACGTATACTATAAGCTATACGTTGCGCAGATGGGCTTAGAGAAGACTGTAAAAGCATGAGAATATCAGGAGAAGTATAAATACTATGAAAGGCGGAGGAGGAGTCGCTTGTGGACGACTTCATATCCAAGTATGGTTATAAAATAGCCCTAGGTATATATAGGGTTGGGGCTAGAAGCTTCGTTTTGAGGCTAGGAAGGATTTCTTTAGTGATACTGCACACCTTATAATTGCCGATTCATTAAATAATAGGTTTAAGAGTTTTTCCCTGCTCCTCGACTACGCGGATTCTATGTGTAGGACTCTGCTTAACAGCAGCGATTTTGAAAGGAAGGTTGAGAACATGTATCTCATCGAGGAGAGTGAGGAGGGTCTATTATCCTTCGACGAGAGAAGGCTTCGAGGCTGAATTCATGTAGCTGAGGTCTTTTAGGAGTTTTCCAGGGTATTTTTAGCCCTTATATCGATGAGTGTTTCTCGTCGTTTTTGAATAATGTGTAGCGTTACTGCGGATGCTAGGAATAGGATGCCTATGATGCCTGCACCTAATCCTGCCATGGCGTATTCCAGTACGTGTTGGCCGAGATTATCGGGGCTACCGAGCCCCAGCAGAGGTATCTGAGCATAGCTATAGATGAGCTTTTAAGCCTAAGGAAGGGAAGCGGAGCCGAGGAGGCTACGGAGTTCGAGGAGTTCGCCTTCGGGGCTCTAGGGAGGTTGAACCCATAACTCTCGAGGAGGTAATTAACCATATTGAAAGAAAGATTAGCTCCACTAGGGATAAGGGTGTCGTTTCCGCCTTAACCGCGTTATCAACGAAGCTTAAGAGACTCAGCTTCTATGGTGTCATTGATGAGGGTAAGCCTATAGACTTTAGCTCCATACTTAAGCCAGGCCACGTTTCAGTCCTCGATGTAAGCGATGTTGAGAGGAAGCTGCCTAAAATTATGATCGTAATTGAGGAGGCGCATGCCTTTGTAAGTAAGGAGGTTAGGGATAAGATGGAGGCTACGATCGACCTGCTTAAGAGGATAGCTAGGAGGAGTAGGAAGAGGTGGATATCTCTTGTATTCATATCCCAGCAGCCCGGCCGCCTCCCGCCGGAGATATTCGAGCTATGTAACACTAGGATTATACATCAGCTTAGAAGCGAGATGAATATTAAGGCTATAAGGGAGACCACTGGGGCATTAACGAGGGAGCTTTCCCGGAATATAGTTAGTCTATCTAAGAGTGAGGCCGTAGTAACATCCCCCGTGCTAAGGTATCCATACTATGTAAGATAGGGCCAGCTGCTACCAAGAGGTTTAAACACTAGATTTAAGGAGGGATTTAACTAGCCTATACGCCTCGGCTATATCCAGCTTGGAATCCCTATTCCTCTAAGCCCTTTAACTAGAATTCTACATTTAGACTTAAATTCCATTCTCAATTAAGGTCAGCTCTTCCCTCCTATTAAGGAACTCTATGTATTAGGATAAATACTTTTAGGGTAAAAAGTTTTATGGTAAAAGGTTTTATCCTAAAAACGTGCAGACTAGATGGGGAGGTTACCGGGTGGAAACATCTGGCTATTCATAATTTTGCTGATTTCATTCTCTACTTCATCCTGTTGTCTACTGGTTTCGAGTAGTTGGCATTCGGCGTATCCTTCTTTTATGGATTTTTTATCTAGGGTTTTCTTTTCCAGTTCGATTGTTCGTATTGTTGGGTGTGTTTTTACTGTTATGTAGGCTCTTGTGATGTTGGCTATGGTTGCCTCGCTGAATACTATTGTTTCGCCGTTTTCTAGGATTAATGCTATTCTTAGGTGTTTATGTCCCTTAGGGACTCCAATTAATACCTTCTTTATATCGCAGTTCCTCACATACATTGGATAATTTATTTATTATAATAATGATAAATATTTTCAGGTGATGGATGGTTAGGTGATTAAGGTTCCTAGGTGAGCGTATTCTGTGAGTTATAGACTTAGTATGTCTGGCTTTACTAACTATCTACGTAATCTAAGCTATATTTTATTCTGGAAAACTTATGCATTATTTAAGTATTTTATATGTCTCCTAGTACGTAGTGTTTTATGTATATGTAGACTGAGAAATAGATGGCGGCATAGCTTATGAATTGGTTGGCGTCCCATGAGGGATTTTCTGTGTAGAGGACGGAGGCTGGAGGCCATGCATTATGTATAAAGAATCCATTTCCAACCTTAATTGCTATTGAAGCATAGGGGAAATCGGCTGCTATATTCTCGGTTGAGTAGAACCAGAAGACTAGGTTTGGTGCCTCATTTAGCGACCTCCAACTTGTCCAGCCTGATCCTGTGTCGCCTACTTTTTCAGGGAATGTTATTAAGAACAATTTTTCAAGATCTTCTAAATCATTACTCCTTTTCTCTGCCTCGCCATGGACTGGATACGTAGTATAGGTTATTGTGGAGATATTGAGAAATTCCTTGAGGCCGTTTCTCTCTATAGCTGTACCTGTCCACCTACCATCTCTATGAAACCTGCCGTTATCTCCACAGCATGAGCCTGTGTATACAATAGATGGTCTCCAATCATAGTGACTGTAGGTTGGATTAGTGCTATCAGGTGTAGTTATTAAATACCATCCGAAAATTCCAACGGCATGCGTGAAGATTAAACCCTTCTCGTTAATTTTACTGCTTACGTAGCGGAACCATATTTTCCAGTACCTTGGAATATATACCGGAACATGGTCGCCCGTATTGTCGGGATCATGACCCTCATCATATATATCGCTAATATAGCTATCTGTATCATTCAATATGTCGTCCTTTGTAGGTGCTGGCAATCCCTCTCCATGGCAATTGATGATGATGGCACCTTCTGGAGGATCTTTAAAGAACTCGTAGAGCTTCTGTGAGCTATCTATCATTATAACGTGACCTGGATCAATTATACTTTGAGCTATACTCTTCATAATAGTTGGATCAACCCATGATCCTGGAGTATCTTCACCAAGCCACAGAATGTATATGTAGATAGGTTGTGGCGGATCCATGTAGTACGCAAACTCCTCTCTCTCACCGCCCCCTTCCACATCATAAATTAAATGTACTATTAATGGCTGATCCTCATATCCGGGAGGTATACCAAAGTATAGTTTTAATGTTACCTGCTCCTCTGGATTTATCTCAGCAAGATCAAGGGGTAGGCTTTCCATATATATTGGTTGCTCCTCCTCCCAAACATATACTTCTATTCTCCCATTTACTAACTTCTTTCTTAGCCTATTCTTTATGGTATCAACTAATATACATGCTATCTTACCATCGCCTCTCTTTACCCCTGTGCAATATGCTCCTCTATTTGTTTCATTACCTAATCCAATCCCTATGCCACAATATTCCGCTCTAATGGGCCTAGTATACTGTAGACCTAAAGCTGTATGTATCGTGATTTCATGAACCGTTGCAGGGGCTAGCTTTACGCCTTTTACAATACCATAAATTTCAACAGTTTCCCCCGGATATATCATTATTACAGTTCTATCCTCCACTAATCTGCTTTCACCCTCGCTATTCCTAGCACTAACAAATATTGCTTTATATTTACTATCTATAAGAATCATGTCTATGTAGATGGGGTCTCCTCCAAGGTTCTTGAGAAATAATCTAAATTGGCTACCTACCTCAATTCCCTTAACCTCCATATCTCCGTAGGTAACTATTCTAATTACTCTGCTTCCAAAACCTGTGATACCGATTATGCCTTCAATCCATAGAGTAATAGCTATCGAAAGAGCTATAGATACGGCTACAATTATTATAGTAGCAACAAGAGGACTCATTGAATTTTTTCTAAGTTTATGCATCCACATATTATCCCCAGTTATTGGCTGATTAATATACTGTATACATCCTATTAAGCTTAATTACTGGTTTGAAAACATAAATATCTATTACTTGCAGGCTTACAAGATGATCAGTATATAAGCTAAAGAATACATTGTCGCAGTTATTAGATAAACTTATATTTAATACTAGCGGTAAAATCATGGTGAAAAATGGTTAAAATAATAAAGGTTAAAACCGAGAGCATTTTTACCCCCACTGAAATCTCCGACTGCATATATTCAATTGATCATTATGTTGGATGTCAGCATGCATGCCTGTACTGCTATGCAAGATTTCTGTGTAAATGGAGAATGCACGGCAAATGGGGTAGCTGGGTTGAGGCTAAGATTAATGCTCCTGAACTTGTAAAGAATAAATTTATACATGGAAAGGTACGTATGTCCACCGTCTCCGATCCCTATCAACCTGTTGAAAAGAAATTAATGCTTACTAGAAGGGTGCTTGAAAGTATGCATAAGGATATTAACTTAAGTATATTAACTAAGTCTGATCTTATCATCAGAGATATAGATATTTTGAGGAAATTTAGGAACTTAGAAGTTGGATTAAATGTCAGTGGGCTTCAGGGAAGATTAAAGGAAATATTTGAGCCTTTCCCTCCATCGCATGATAGGAGAATTAGAGCATTAGAGGAACTTTATAATTCTGGGATAAAAACATACTGTTATATTAGCCCCGTAATACCTGAGTTAGTTGATGTAAATGGAATTATAGATAATTTAAGGGATATTGTAAATTATTTTATGGTTGAATTCGTGAACTTTAAGGCTGCAGGAATAGAGTTCATTAATGCTCTAAAGAAAACATATCCTAGGAGTTACGAGATTTTAACCGATAAGGAAGCTTTTATAAGCTATGTAGGTGAAGTAATTGGAAATATTGAAGGGGTGCGGGTACGTTTTGTATTCCATAAGCCTAAGTAGCAGCTAAATATCGATAAAGTATCAGTAAAGTGGCTAGTAGCGTAAGTATCATGTTTACTCTTATAACTTCAATGTAGTAGCCGTATGGACTCATCTTCAGCAACTTTACTATAAACCTGTCTACTATATTGCTTAGCTGATAGCTGCGTTTAGATAATGGATAGAAAAGCCTTACTGGTATTCCACCAGTTAAAGCATCTAGGAGGATGTGGATTAATGGGAGAAGTGATACGACTATGCTATAGCCTCCGTATATGCCTTGAAGCAGATCAAAGGATACGAGCGATATCGGTATAACTACAATCAGGGAATGGAGCAGAGCTCGGTGCGGAGGCATAAATGCATCTATATCAGGCAGTGTCGAGAGGACTATGGCTAGCAGTAAATCTATGGGCTCTACTTTCCCCATTATCGACGATACTATTACTCCTGTAAGCACGTGTGTAAAGAAGTCAGGCATAAGAATAAGGATGCTTTCAGATAAAAATTGTTTACTGAAAAAGATTTAGGGTAGTTCCATTACCTCAATTATGTTCCATGTCCTCCACTAGAGAATATAACTACCGTAGCGTTAAGATTATTTTCATCATCTATGAAGGTGTAGAAGGTTTCGCCTGCGAATTCTGGTAGATTCATGGGGAGTATCGAGAAGTCGTAGGGCCAGCTAGTGCAATAATATCGTGGTCTACAACCGTTATACTGCGTGCCTCATCTATGTCGGCGTTCATCAGATACGCGAGCCAATATATTAGGTCGCAGTTTAGATTTATACTTGATCTAGAACGTCAGATGTATGCGTTAGTCCGGACGTTAAGTAGCCTGCAACGTATACTAGTCCGTTTCTACCGATTTTTATATCCTGTCCAGCTTCATCGCCCGAGTAGAATTAACATGTTAAATGAGTATATTAGCTTTATTCTCCAGAGTATCCTAAGCTCTACCTAGTAGATAGGTTTCAACAGGGAAGCCTATTAGGTTGATATTTTAGGTTAATCCTCAGAGGTTAATCCCCTCCTAACCTTTTCCTCTCCTTTGAATCTCCATAGCCCAGTCTTAGGAGATAGTATTTCTATCTCAAGCTCCTCTATAACGGCGTCTGAGAGTAGAACCTCTCTTTCATATGTTGTAATAATAGCGTTGCAGGTTATGGTCTTTGAACATCTATCATCCTCTAATACGGTTAATTTAACGGCATCCGGTATAAAGTAGCTTAAAACTTCGCCACCTGATGTATCAAGGGATTCAAGCACAGCATTCGATGGCGGCGGCCATAATTTAAGCTTCTCAGCAATGTCTAGTGGAATATGTATATCAAGGGTGTCAGAGGTGAATCCTGTGTTTAGAAAAGCTATAGTCTCCACGCTATTACTGCTTCTTGTGCTCTCCAGCCTCACCCTTACTCTTACCGGCAATCCCTTCACCCAATGGAACTATTAATCCGAGTCTACGCTTCCTCCTCATTCTTCCAAGCCTTTTTCTAGGCTTTAAAAGAAATCTTTTATCCATAGCTCTCATAAATATTAGGTATCAGCTGCTATATATTCCTGTCGAGAAATAGGGAAGAAAATACCGTGAAGTATGTCAAGAGAAAACTGAGCGATATTCTAGATATGGTGGTATATTTCATCATTCCCACCCATTGTTTCGCCATTAGCAAAACATAAGTGTAAATCTCGGTTTATAGGTCTAAATATTATTAGCTACAATAACCTGCCATGATTAGTATAGTTGTAGAATTACCAGGCATTTAGTTAAATCCTTGAACGAAAGCCACAGGGACGTATGTAGTCTCCTTGATTTTCTTTAATACTACGCATGTTAGTGTCTTGCTTACTCCTTCGATGTTTCTAAGCTTCTTTATGACGAAATCGCCTAAGCTCTCCACGTCCTTCTCTATGACCTCTACTATCATGTCCCATTCTCCGGAGATTATGTATACTCCTTGTACCTGAGGCAGTGCTGCTATCTTATTTGCTACCTCCTCCTGTGGTATCGACATTGGAGTATAGGATACGAGTATAAAAGCCTTAACGCCGTATCCAAGCTTCTTCTCATCAACCTTAGCATGATATCCAGTTATCACCCTCTTTTCCTCGAGCTTATTTATCCTAGCGTATACGGTTGATGAAGGTATTTTGAGCCTTTTAGCTATCTCCCTCACGCTAAGCTTACAGTTCCTCTGGAGGAGCCGGAGTATCTCGAGATCTTTTCTGTCCATGCTATTTATATATTATGATGTAAGATTTATATTTTAATCCGGTTTATGCATGGAAGCTATTGTAAATTTTTCCTCTTTTAATGCATAATGTTTATATTTAAAGCGTTATTCTAAAGCCTCATGCTTAGGATGGATCTACTGTCAGCGGTTAGCTACCTTAGAAGGCGTGAGATGCTTCCAATACTGAAGATACAGACGACCGTTTTAACTAGGATGCAGGAGTTCATGGTTAAGAAGGGGTTCATTCAGCTGATGCCTGTTATAACAGCTAAGGTTACGGATCCCCTCGGCCCTGACCCAGGCAGCTCGATTATAGCTTTTCCGAAGATTAAGTACTATGATGAGGAGCTCTTCCTTACTCAGAGCATGATTCTACATAAGCAGCTTTCGCTGTTGACTGGAGCCGAGAGGATATTTATAATGTCTCCGAACATAAGGTTTGAACGCAGGGATAGGTATAAGACTGGCAAGCATTTGTTTGAGTTCACTCAGATGGATTTTGAAGTTGCATACGGTACCATGGAGGAGATAATGTCGCTAACGGAGGAGCTCGTTAAATACGTTATAGAAAGCGTGGTTAAGGAGAACGCCGAGGACCTCGAGGTTCTAGGTCGAAGCCTGAAGGTTCCGAGCACGCCCTTTAAAGTATATACTACACACGAGATGATCGATAAATATGGCCCGGATTGGGAGATAAGGGCATCCCTCGACCATACAGAGCCCTTCTGGGTTATATGCCATAAGAGAGAGTTCTATGATAGAGAGGATCCCGAGAGGCCAGGACACTATAGGAACTACGACTTAATATATCCCGAGGGATTCGGCGAAGCACTCTCGGGCGGTGAGAGGGAGTGGGAGTACGACCGAATTATTAGCCGTATAAGGCGCGATGGCCTAGATCCACGGAGGTTTGAGACCTATCTACAGGTGGCCAGGGAGGGACTACTCATACCGAGTGCAGGCGCGGGTATAGGCGTTGAGAGGTTCGTAAGGTACATTACTGGAGCAAGGCACATAGGCGACATTCAGCCATTTAGGCGCGTCCCAGGCGAAAGGGTAATATTCTAAATTAGATTCATCAGTTTTATTATCTGCGGTTGCAAGTAATGTTCATATTAATAGCATCAAAGCTCCCAAATTCATATAAACCTTAACAAGAGACAACAATCATTTCATAATTGTCCTGCCCTGTACGTCGGTATTTATTGATGTCCTCATCGATAAGGACAACGAAGCTGGAAAAGGCAGTGTATCCTATGCCTTAAATGTATTACAAAGTGTCTCAGATAAGCATTAAGTTGATTGTGAAATCATCTAAACATTTATATGTTTAAGCATATATATTTCTACATGCCTAGGCGTACAACGGTAATACTTGAGGATGATGTTTACGAAAGGCTAGTTCAGGAGAGCATTAGAAGATATGGTACGGTGAGGGCTATCTCGAAGGTATTAAACGAGATTTTAAGGGAGAAACTCTCTGCTAGAGACGAGCTACTTCAGCTTATATTCTCTGAGAAAATAGCTGAGATCGATTTGGAGGAGTTTAATGAGTTCCGTAAAGAGTTAAGTAGGAGGCTTGAGGAAAGGTGATCATAGATACAACTTATCTGTTGCCGTTAGCTAGGATAAACGTTAAATACGACCTGCTGAAGGCTATAGCCTTAGGGAAACTGAAGATAAATCTTGGTTTCGAGGATTTGAAGGTAAGCTTAATCTCCCTATTCGAACTTCAGGCTAAAGCTTGGATGATGAGGGTTCCCCTAGATTATGTGTTGAAGGCCGTAAACGCAATTATAAGGAACTTTGAGATAGTTCCGTTCTATCATTCCAAGGTAGTTAACGTAACCTACGAGCTACGTGATTTACTCGACGATCTTATTGATTGTATTATAGTTGCTACTGCAGTTGCATTTAATGAGGATTTGATGACTGAAGATAGGGATATACTGTCGTTGAGGAAGCTTATAGCGGAACGATATAATATATCTGTGCTTAGGTATGATGATGTAGCACTACCAAGCCAGTAACAGCAATACCTTATCCTTAATACTATAGATGAATAGTATAGTTTAGATAAGTATATACATTTATTCGGTTTTACCGAATTCTTTCAAGTTAAATTTTGCAGTTTTGGGTCTGCAAAACTGCTAGGTTAGCCCGCGTAGACCTCCGTTAAACATGGCTGTTCGCCGGCGGGATTAAACTTTCGTAATTTTTATTTTTTATTTTCTCTTCTAATTGCTGATGCACGGAGTTTACCCTATTGAGATTATTGACCTCCATAAAAGTTACGGTAGGGTTAAGGCGTTAAGGGGCCTATCCTTCAGGGTTGGTGAGGGCGAGATTTACGGGCTTTTAGGACCAAATGGCGCTGGAAAGACCACTACGTTGAAGATTTTAGTTGGCCTCCTGAAGCCCGATAGAGGTTACGCTAGAATATACGGCTATGACGTCCTTCGCCATAGGGTTGATGCCTTAAGGCACGTGGGGTATATTCCCGAGAACCCCGTTTGCTTCCAGAATCTTACCGTTAAGGAGTTCCTATACTTTATAGGGTCCCTCAGGGGCATGCCCAAGGATGAAGTTAGGGAGAAGGTAGAATACTACCTTAACGTATTTGAACTCGATGAGAAGGCTAATGCTCTTATCGAGGGACTTTCCAGGGGCATGCTTCAGAAACTGCTGGCTTCAGCCGCCTTCCTAGTTAAGCCCAGAGTTCTCATTATGGATGAGCCTATGGCTGGAATGGATCCCGAGGCTCAACACGTATTTAAAGAGGAAGTTAAGAAGCTGGTCGACAACGGGGCTACTGCACTAATTTCAAGCCATCTCCTCGATATGGTCGAGAGGTTCTGTACGAGGGTCGGTGTAATCAACGAGGGAGTATTAGTCGCTGAGGGGAGCTTGGAGGAGCTTAAGGCTAGGGTTGAGGCTGGTGAGGAAAGTACTCTTGAGGATGTCTTCCTGAAGCTTATAGGTGAGGGGGAGTGAACATTAAGAAAGCGTTAGTAGTCTTTCTGGTACCTGCTTAAAAACTACGTTTTAAATCCCATCTTCAGGAAACATAGGCTTGTGGTGCTCTTCTTCATAGGGGTTATCGTATTTATCGCTGCGGTTGTGGTGATTACAGGTGGACCTTCCGATGGAGATAGAAGCGAGCAGAACTATACTTCAGCCTCAACCTTAAGGAGGCTTCTGAAGAGCTATGGTGTAGATAAGTATGTAATAATAGACCTCCTGAGTACGTTAACTTTGACATATTTTGCCCTCTGCCTGATATTCGAGTTTAGGTTGAGAATTATAGTTATGAGTGAGGCTGAATACGAGGTATTGCTGTCTCAGCCGATAGATATGTCTACCTATATTCTGGCTAAGAGATTTAGCGATTTAATACAGATAGCGTGGATGAGCATATTTATGGCTGGCTTTATACCCTATTCAATACAGCTTTCGGGAGGCAATTACTCAAAGCCTCTGCTTATACCAGTATCCCTTATGCTTCTTTTCATAGTGTTAGGCAGTTTAAGTATGACTTTAAGCATCCTAGCCTACGTTATAAGGGAGAAGCTGAGGTACGTTAAGCTGATCCTAATCCTATACATGGCATCCGGATTGCTACACTCATTATACATCGGATGGATTTCGCCTATTTTATCTGCTCCGCTTAAGCCAGCATTTGAAGCCATCATATACTGCCTCACCATAACGGAGGACGTAGGCGACGTGCTCCTAGCCTATGTAAAGGTTCTCGTAATTATAGTATTGCTTAACATATTGATAGTTAAGGCTTCGAATTACATACATCCAGAGCTGATTCAGCCGATAACAGTCGGTATGGCCGAAAGAAGGAAAAGAGTTAGGGAGAGCGTTGAAATGAGATACCTAGGCCCAGCGGATAGGGTTGTCTTCAACTACGTGTGTTTAGCTAAAGTAGCTGGCAGGGGGAACATTACCTTTGTATTTGTATCGACAGCTCTAGCGTTCATTGCGGGATATGTATTAGCTAACTGTGTTCCTGACCCCGAGTTTCTAGTCTTTGTATCATCGGTTCTCACACCAATGATAGTATCTCAAGTTATAGAAGCGCTAGTTAATGCATCGCTCGCCTTAGATCTGCCATCTATGTGGATCTATAGGGTGTATA
>Ga0190367_1001201_pt1 | contig 15592 bp, 25 predicted proteins | sample 4872181011_MG_FD_171838 | JGI IMG/M metagenome (GOLD analysis project Ga0190367, IMG submission 171838) | Hydrothermal vent microbial mat bacterial communities from Southern Trench, Guaymas Basin, Mexico - 4872-18-10-11_MG | ecosystem: Environmental > Aquatic > Marine > Hydrothermal vents >...
CATTAGAGAAGAGAGGGTTTTGATGATAAGATGCCTTGCATGCGGTGCAAAACATCCTGCTAGGGGTATATGAGCTTTAGGATGAAGGTTTATAGGGTTAGAGGAGAAATACTTGTTGCAGTTTGCGATTCTGAGATAGTTGGTAAAACCTTTAAAGAGGGAGATTTGAAAATAGAAGTTAAAGAGGAGTTTTACGGTAAAGAGGAAGTCAGCGAAGAGGAGGTAAAGAGGGCTTTAAGGATTGCAACGATTGCAAACATAACTGGAAGAAGAGCTGTGGAGCTTGCTATAAAAATAGGAATCATAGATAAAGATAATGTATTAAAGATAGGTGATTGTTTACATGCACAAATGGTCATGCTATGATATCTACACAAAAAATTGCGGCAGAGATTCTCAGAGTAGTAGAGGAGGAGGGGATTTCGGCCAAAGAGGCTTTGAGTAGATACGCAAAATTCGATTACAAGATAAGGAGTAGTATCCATGCATACGTTTTCGAAACCCTGAAAAGGCTTAACACAATTGATTTTATCCTTTCTAAATGTCTTCACAAAGATATCAACGAGATCAACCCGTTTATAAGGAACATCCTCAGAATCGGAGTATATGAGATGAAGTACAAAGGTGTTCATCCAGCACTCGCAACGGATTCAGCTGTTAGAATCGCTAAAGAAAGGGGGAGGAGATTTGCAAATCTCGTAAATGCTGTTTTGCGAAGGGTTGAAGAAATCGATGTGGATAAGGAGATAGAAAGGCTTAGGGGGATAAAGAAGTTGGCTTTAAAATACTTCCATCCAGAGTGGTTTGTAAAGTATTTAATCGATCTACTCGGATACGATGAGGCTATCAAGCTAATGGAGGCAAATCTGAGAAATCAGCCCATATATGTAAGGGTTAATGAGCTTAAGACGTCTATTGAAAGTGTTATCCGATATTTGGAGGAGAACAACGTTGAGGTTGAGAAAACGTTTTTAGATGAAGTTTTTAGAGTTCTCTCATACGAAAGACATCCAGCAAGCTTGGAATGGCATTCAAAGGGCTATTATGTGATTCAGGATTTGGCTTCTTGCTTTGTAGCTCACGTTTTGAATCCTGAACATGGAGATAGGATTTTGGATTTAGCTGCAGCTCCCGGAATCAAAACGAGTCACATAGCTATGCTCATGCAGAACGAAGGGAAGATAGTTTCGGTTGACAACTCAAAGGAGAGAGTTGAGAGGATGAAAAACAAGTTAAAGGTTTTAGGTGTAAAAAACGTTGAGATACATCTAGCAGATGGTTGCAAATTTTCATTTAAAGCTGATAAGGCATTAGTTGATCCACCTTGCTCTTCTACTGGAACACTAAATATGCATCCAAACGTAAAGTGGAGTTTCGATTACAACAAGTTCAAAGCGACTGTTAAAGTTCAGAGGAAAATGCTTGAGAATGCTTTAAGGAATGCAGATGTTGTAGTTTATTCGACTTGTTCTATCATGTTTGAAGAGAATGAAGAGAATGTAAGTAGTGTATCTTCTAAGCTTGTAAGCGTTAAAAATCCCTTTTCTTTCGGAATAAAGGAGTTTAGAGGTAAGAGATTCAAAGCTTGGAGAAGGGTTATAAGAACTTTTCCCCATAAACACAATTGCTCTGGATTCTTTATAGCTAAGCTTATTGCATTTTAACGAAGACCTTATCTAATTCAAAAACCGTATAGTTATATGAAACGCCTTGCGTTAGTTGCAATACTTATATGTGTATCCCTTGCATTGTGTGTCGAACAAAAACCGAAGCAAGAATTCGAGAAAACGCTCAAAATCACAACAGCCTTCAAGAATGGTGAATGGATTCCGAAGAAGTACACTTGCGATGGCGAAGACGTTTCTCCGCCAATTAAGATAGAGAATGCCAGTAAAGACGTTAAAAGCTTTGTAATCATAGTTGAAGACCCAGATGCTCCATATGGTGTTTTTACGCATTGGATTGCATGGAATATAACCTCTACAATGATTCCAGAAGGAATACCGAAGGTAAAAGATGTTAAAGAGCCGATAACTATGAAACAGGGTGTGAACGATTTTGGAAGAATCGGTTACAATGGACCTTGCCCACCAGCTGGAAAGCCCCATAGATACTTCATAAAGGTTTATGCACTCGACACGTATCTTGCTGGAGACTACGATAAGAAAAGCCTACTTAAAGCTATGGAAGGGCATGTGATACAATACGGTGAGATCTACGGAATTTATGGAAGATAAAATTTTGATAATAATTTTCGTTTAATAATAGAACTCTATATTGTAAAGTGAAAAATGTAGACCACATTATACATTAATATTAATGATATATTACTACATCAAAAAATAAATTTAAGCTTTATTAAACTTGGATCGATATGATCCTTAAGAATCAAATCTAAAAATTAAATAAATTAAATTATATATAATTTTCTCATAAAATCAAGGCTGAGGTTCGTGCTCTATAATTTCACAGAAGATTTTTATACTCTAAAATAAAACTAATAATATGCACAAGTATTATGAACTGAAAGACCTCGAATCAAAAGCTCCGAAGCTGTTTGGAATTCCAACTGGAACGAAATTGGATGAGATGTTCTTTAAAATAGAAAAAGAGGGAGATAAATATGTTAAAAAACCTCTTGGAGGAATTCCATACCTGTCTGTATTAAATATAACTGGAGTCCCAGACACTGGAAAAAGTCTATTAGCTGAGCAATTTGCAGTAACTCAGGCTAATGCTGGCTATAGGGTTTTATTCGTGACAGTTGAAAGTCCTGCAAACTTCCTTTACACTGCATTAAAGCATAAAGCCGAAGCTTTAAATGCGGATTTCAGCAAAGTTGAAGAGAACGTAGTTGTTATAGACGCATCTGAAAACGATGAGCTTAGAGAAAATCCAAGGGCTTTAATGGATACCATGGCCTATGCTATAAGGGAGAAGAAAGTTACAAACACCATAATAGACAGTATAACCGGCTTATACGAGCATAAGGAGGTTCTGGCGAGGCAGATTGTTAGGCAATTTTTCAACTTCCTAAAGAAGTTCAGACAGACAGCATTGTTAGTATCTCAAAAGAGATCTGCTCAAGCAAGCGAGAGTGCTGAAGCCGCTGGAGGTTTGGCAGTTGCACATATAGTCGATGGAACGATTGTATTGGATAAGAAGCTTATAGAGACGAGATGGGATGTAAACCTCTATGGTTTGCCAATAGGTAGCGTTTTGAGAACAATAAGAATTGACGGATGTAGGATGACTGGACACGATTCAAGGACTTGGGTTTTTGAAATCACTGAACTTGGAACTATTGAGATAATATCGCCGCTTGAAGAATATATTAAAAAGAGAAGAGTAAAAGCCGAGTAGGAGGTGATTTTATGGGATTTGAAGTTATAAAAAAGCCAGTTGGTGTAGATATGGATAAAATGGCTGAGAAGGTATTCTATGAGAGTATAAAGCTGTTAGGAGGACTAAAGAGGCTTATAGAGTATAGAAATCTAACATGGCTTCCAAGTTTAGCTGAGGCGGCTTATGTAATCGTTTTAAAGAATGAAGCGTTCAAAACTTACAGCGAAATAGCGAGAGAGCTTGGAATCACTGAGCAGACGGTAAAAAACATAGCAACTGCTGATGAGGAAGAGGTTAGGAGGTATATCGAAGGAGAGCTTGAAGAGAGGCCAAGGGAGCACATAGCTGGAGGCATAGCAAAACTCGCATATAAAAAGTTAAAGGAAGAGGGTGGATTTGAAGAGGAGTTCACACTGAAAAAAGAGGAGGCAGAAGTATTAGATATAGACTGGGCAGTTCACGTATTAACAAGGATTAAAGGCTTAGATTTTCCAGTTGAGAAGGATCAACTAAAAGAAAGACTTAGTGGAATGGTGATAAAGGGTAAAAAGATCGAAGAAATACTAGAAAAATTAGAGTATCCCATTAAAAGCCCAGCGGACTTGTTACACAAGATTAAGACTCATTTAGAGTAACTTCTCTACATCTGACTAAAAAATATTATAAAAATCATAGTTCTTTACGCTTTTTTCTTTATATCCAATCCGAATCTCTCTGCGTTCTCATCTGCAATTTTCTGTAGCATTTCTATTATTTCCTTGCCTTTCGGATGTGTAAATAGATGTCTAAATCTTCTCTGAACCTTTAGGTATTCTTCAACTGGCTTTCTATCTCTTATCTTTCTAACGGTAGTCAGCTTTCCGTATTCGTATTCTACAAGTGGATACAATCCGGTTTCAACTGCAAGTCTTGCGACTTTAATAGTATCAGAACTGTCTATTCCCCAACCGGTAACGCATGGGCAGTGGATTTGGATGTACTTCGGCCCCTCAAACGTTACTGCCTTTTTAACCTTTCTTCTTATATCAGCTGGATAACCGACTGAAGCAGTTGCTACATACGGAACTCTATGTGCTAAGGCAAACGCTATCATGTCCTTCTTTTCTCCAACTTTTCCGGGCATCACTTTACCAACTGGTGTTGTAGTTGTGTTAGAGCCCGGTGGTGTTAAACCGCTCTGCTGATTTCCGGTGTTTTGATAAGCCTCATTATCTAAGCAAACGTATAATATGTCGTGTTTCCTATCAAATGCTCCAGATATACAACCTACACCTATATCTGCTGTAGCACCGTCTCCAGCTAAAACAACTACATGTCCCTCATCTTTCCTACCTAAAGCCCTCAAAGCTGCCTCAATTCCAGCTGCAACTGCTGCAGCGTTCTCGAAGAGTGAATGGATATACGGAACGTTCCAAGCACTTCTGCCGTATTGAGAACTTATGATCTCTAAGCAACCAGTTGGATTTACTACGAAGCACTTGCCTTCTAAAGCCTCTACAACGTTTTTAACGGCTATAGCCAATCCACATCCAGGACAACCACCATGACCTTTCCCAAAATACCTCATGGAAATACCTCCTCAAACTCCTTATACCCCTTGAAGCTGTAGCCGGGCTTTTCTTTCCCTTCAACGACGTTTCTTATGCAATCCTCTATCAGAGTCCTTGGAATATCTCTTCCACCCAATCCGACTATGAACGAATATATCTCAGCAGACGAGTAGTTGTATAGAGCAGATTTCAGTTCTATTGAAACCGGCCCTTCATATCCAAAGCTTACAGCTCTATCAAATACTATAACCTTTTCTGCATCTTTTAATTGCTCTCTAAGCTCATCAACCGGGAATGGTCTAAAAGTCCTTATCTTTATCAATCCAACATTTACACCATCTTTTCTCAGATCTTCAACGACTTTTCTTATCAATCCAACAACTGAACCCATAGCTATTGCGTAAACTTTCGAATCTGGATAATCCACAGCTATATGTCCACCCCAATCTCTTCCAGTGGCTTCAGCCCACTCCTTAAACACCTTCTCCATTACATCTCTCGCCCTATCCATAGCTCTCTGCATTGCAACTCTGAACTCCATGTAAACATGCGGAGGTGCGTAAGCTCCGAATGTAAGAGGTTTCTTAGTGGTTAGATATGCCACTGGCTCATAAGGAGGCAAAAAGCTATCCACAAAATCTTGTTCAAGTAGTTCTATTGGCTCGTATGCATGAGTAAGCTTGTATCCATCCATACATATCATAAACGGAAGCAAAACCCTTTTGTCTTCTGCAATCTTATAAGCCTGAGGGATCGCATCATGAGCCTCCTGATTGTTCTCTACGTAAAGCTGAATTATACCGGCATCTCTCATAGCCATACTATCTTGGTGATCGTTCCATATGCTTAGCGGAGCTGACATAGCTCTATTCGTGTTCACCAAAACTATCGGCAATCTCATACCAGCGGCGTTGAAAAGCACTTCACTCATCAAAATCAAGCCTTGGCTGCAAGTGGCTGTAAAAGTTCTTGCACCCGCCGCTGAAGCTCCAACTAAAATAGATGCCGCACCAAACTCAGATTCGGCTGTTATGTATACGCAGTTCTCAAGTTCACCATTAGCGTACATAGCCGCTAAGTTCTCAACTATCTCAGTTTGGGGAGTTATCGGATATGCACAGATGACATTCGGCTTACACAATTTAACACTATAAGCTACCGCGTAAAAACCCCTAACAACCTTCTTCACATTACCACCTCAAACCCTGTAAATCTCCTTTAACTCCATTCTTATAGCCTCTTTTGGGCATACGGTACTACAAATCCCACAACCCTTGCAGAAGTCGTAATCTACTACAGCATACTTCTCCTCGCCAAACTTTTTGACCTCTATACAGGAATCTGGACAGTACTGCTCGCATGTCTTACATCCATCACACTTCTCCTTATCTATTACTGGGTAATGTGTTCCCCAATCACCGGTTTTATGCTTTTCGGATTCAAGCGGAAAAGATATAGCTCCGGGAGTTATCTTCACACAAATCCCTCCATATACTTATAAGCCTTTTCAACGAGTTTCGCATTCTTCTCGGCTAATTCTCCTTTAAACCACTCGTTTATCGTATCAAGTAGTGTATTAAGTGATACTATTTTTGTAGCACCAGCAAAAGCACCGACCATAGCTGTATTCGTTATAGCTCTCCCAAGTATCTCCATAGCAAGTTTTGTAGCGTTTATCGTCAAAACCTTAACCTTAAACTCTTCAGCTCTTAGTTCTTTCATCAAATCCTCGGCACTTTTTGGGTAATTTGCTATAAGCATTCCGTTCTCTTTTAAGCCAGCTAAGACGTTTACAGATTCTATCACAGTCGGATCCAATAGCACAACGTAATCTGGAGTGTAAACTTCATCTCTGAGCACAATTGGCTCATCTGAAATTCTTAAGAATGATGCTACTGGAGTCCCTCTCTTCTCTGCACCGAACATCGGGAACGAAAGGGTATAGTAACCCTCCTTAAAAGCCGCTACAGCCAATATATCTGCTGCTGTCACTACACCTTGTCCACCACGTCCGTGAAATCTTACCTCGATTAGAATTTTTATCCCCCCTTCTTTAATACTTTTTAAGTCTCTAATAAATATTTTGTTGTTAAGTTTTGAAAACTTTTGAAAAAATTTCAATCCAATTTTGAGGTTTCACTAAAAATTCTAATACGTTTATATCTTCAACTAGGTAATACATATCCTCGCCTCTAAGTTTAAATATATCAACGGGTTTAACGATCTTTAACTCTGGAATCTCTGAGTAATTCGTATTTTTTAACCATTTGCCAGTGTAGTAGTAGCAAGCACCTCTATACTTGGTGTAGGGTTCGTAAATCGATGAGAAGTTTCTACAAACCCAGTTTGTCATAACAAGTTTTTCGCTTGATGGATTTATCGTCACATGCCCATAATTCGGTGGAATTATTACTACGTCTCCTTTCGATGCTTTAACTGCTAAGACTTCAACGATTTTATCGTTTTCCCTCTTCTGGAGTAAGTATATAGCCTCTCCCTCTAAAACCTGATAGACTTCAGGGTAACTCAAACCCTTTACAACTTCTGGGTGGTAATGCCCATAGGTCTTTATGTATTCTTCTCCGATTCTGTTTGGAGGTATTACAGTGTAATCAAATCTTAAACCAGCCTCAACTATCTTTTTATGATCTTCTTTCCTATAGTAGACATCTCTGAACATGTAATACGCGTCAAAATCCTCTTTCAAAGCTTCTGGAAATGCCAAAACGGGCTTTAAATCTGAGGCTCTTCTGATATCTGCTTTAAACTTAATTCCGTGTATTTCGAGTTCCATGATCTATGAAGATTTTAAAGCTTAAAAACTATTCTCAAAATTAGTAATTGCTGTATTACTCTACTCGAATAGATATTTGAATCTCACACGAATTAAAGCTATAACTGCAAACATATAAATTCCTTTATCTTTACATACGCCTGCAAAATTTTGAGTATAAGAGTATCTCTGGGTTTACGAAAGTCAAAAATGGCAGAGTCTGTAGCTTATTATTAGCTGGAACACTATTGATTATTTTTAAGATTTTTAATCGTTTATCACTAATGAAATCCTTTTTATATTCAATTTCATGCACGAGTTGTATGCACATCTCAGCGATACCATTTATAACTTCTGCTATACTATTATCACTCAGCTATTATTATAAGTATAGAAAACTCAGAGTTGTTGGCTATATACTTCTATTCTTGGGTTTTATCCTATACATCTCAGCGTTTTTACTCGATGATTTTACTTTAAAAGAGGTTTATGATCACTCGTCTAAGCATCTAAGTATAATTTACAAGTTGTGTGCGTCTTGGAGTGGTAGCTGTGGATTTATACTCTGGTGGTGCTTTGCATTAGCATTACTCTCACTCCTATACGGAACTCGATACCACGATTTAGTTGTTTTATTTCTACTGATAATTTTAACTTTAAACGGGGCGTTTGAAACGCTAAACTTTAAACCCATTAACGGATTAGGATTAAATCCATTGTTAAAAACTTTCTGGATGTTACTACATCCACCGGCAACCTTCATAGGTTACGCATTAGGTATGTTTGTAGCTGTAGACTCGATTGTAAATAGGGAAAACAGATTTTTAATCTATCTAGCATGGATTTTTATTACAATTGCAAATATCTTAGGGGCTCTTTGGTCTTACTTCACACTTGGCTGGGGGGGTTATTGGGCATGGGATCCAGTTGAAACATCTTTACTATTACCGTGGCTTAGTTTAACCGCATACTTTCACAACAGAAATAGGGGATTACTGTCGTTAACGGGATTCTCAGTTACATTTGCTGCATACATCACAAGAGGAGGTATTTCAATATTACATGGCTTTGCTTATTCGAGTTTTGGTTTTACGATTTTACTCTTGGGACTACCGTTTTTATTAAAGTCTATAAAACCACTCAGAGATTTAAAACTCTGTTTCAATCCATTAAACATTGCAACCTTATCAATAGTTTTCATGTATCTGGTATGCCTTATAGGATTGATGTATCAACTATTAGGGTTTAGAGTTGGTACAGATTACTTTAACTTTACAAATGCCCCATTCTTAGCAACTCTACTGCTAATTCTACCGATTTGCAAGGCGAGCTATAAGAATTACTTAAAGATAGTCTTTGCAGTGTTAGTAATCTCCTCGATTTGCTCTGCCTTAACTTTATTAAACTATTTAAAGATTTGTGAAGACGCACCAACACACGTAAACGTAGCTGGAGCATTTATAATCCCAATCGCAATTTTTAGTCTGTTCGGTTCGATTTTTAGCTTCGATAGAATAGATTACAAGTTGATTCATCTATCGATACCACTTATCGTTATTGCTACAGCCATTAGCTGGCCTTATGCATACTACGGAAATTACCACTCGATTTACTTATCAGAAAAAGAGATACATGTTGACGGTATGAATATCAAACTGAAATCAATCGATTTTAAAGAATCTAAAGGATATTTAAGCGTTCACGGGTATGAAATACCAGAAGAGAGCATAGAGGTCGTTTACTTCGAGGTAAATGGTATAAATCTATCTGCAAGGATTAAACTAAATCTGCTGTGGCTTCTCAGCGGTAGAAGTTTTTTATTCCCAGAGCCATGTGTAGTAAACTCTAAACTCGATAACTATTACTTCGTGATACCAGATATACACGCATACGACTTGTTTATGTTTACATCCAAACGTTTATACGAACAAAATGAAACACTTCTGCTGATGTCCATTGCTAAACTCATGAACACGAGCTACGATACCTTCATTAAAAACCTAAACAATTGGAAATTAAGCAATGGAGTTTTACTTATGTACAAGAGAATACCACTCGTAAACCTCGTTTGGATATCGAGTTTATTACTCGTATTGGGTGAAGTCCTATGCCTTATGAGGTGTAGGAAATGAAAACATTTGTATTCGTTCTCATACTGGATTTGATAACACTGACCTATGCTACATTCTTTGGGGATTATCCAAGGATTCCGTTGTTCGATGCTACATGCTACAGAATCCTCTACATCCACGTTCCACTCGCTTGGGATATGTACTTTGCATTTACACTTACATTTGTCTTCAGTTTACTATACTTGCTGAGAAGTAGAGACGTATTCGATAGAATAGCGTTCTGTTCGGCGATTCTTGGGGTTTTATACGGAATAGGAGCCTTGGTAAGTGGTATGCTTTGGGCAAAAGAGGTCTGGCACAGCTTTTGGAGTTGGGATCCAAGACAGACTACAACTCTAATTGCTCTACTTGCATACCTATGTTACACAGCTTTGAGGAATTCGATTAGAGATGTTGAAAGAGCTAAGACTGTTTCAGCTGTTTTCGGAGTATCGGCTTATACCACTATTCCAATAAGCTATATTTCAGCTATTGTAACGTTTAGTAGGCATGTTCAACTACCTCATCAACCTCTAAGCTTTGAATCTCAAATAACACTTTTGATAAGGGTTTTGACATCATTTGCACTGTTTTTAGCAATTCTCAGATTCTACTCAAAGAAACGTTTTTAAGCGATTTATACTGGGGTTGATATGTATTGGGGGGTCTACTTGGCATTCGTGATATACATCTTCATCACAGCGTTGAGTTATACGATTGCAAGAAGGGGGTTGGGATTGTGAACAAAGCACTCACATTGATCTCACTTGCCTTCGCTTTTGCTTTAATAGGTTATCTCAGTATGAGTTCAAGTAGCTATAAGACTGTTTCAGCTCTGAAAGATTTAAAGAAGCCCAAAGTCGTTACAGTAATAGGAAACGTTACAAAGGGTAGTGTAAGAGTTAATGAATTACTTGAATTTAAAATAAACGATGGAAGACATGAGGTTAAAGTCAAATACAATGGATTCGTAAGACTTGACAACGTAAGTGGTTATGGAAGAGTTGTAGTGATTGGTGTATACTATCCACAGAATAAGACTATAATTGCAAGTAGAGTTGAAGCGAGTTGCCCATCTAAAGAGGTTTTAAAGGCCTACAAATGATAGAACTAATAGACGTCTGGAAGTCGTTTAACAACGAATGGGTGTTAAGGGGTGTAAACTTAGAAATAACGAATAGTGGGTTGTTTGTAATCGTCGGCGATAACGGAAGTGGTAAAACCACACTCATTAAACTGATCTGTGGTCTTTTAAAGCCAAGCAAAGGAGTTATAAAAGTTTTTGGTGTTGACACGAAAAAGAATTTGAGTTATAAAAGCCGAATAGGTGTTTTATTGCATGAGAACATTCTATACGATGAATTAACGGTTTGGGAGAATTTAGAGTTTTATGCGAAATTGTACAATAGAAAAGACATTAGTGATATAGCCGTTGAAGCGTTTGAATCATTGGGATTAAAAAGGTTTAAAGACATCAAAGTTGGAGAGCTTTCTTACGGTTGGAAGAAAAGAGCTAACATCGTTAGAGCTTTAATAAACGATCCAGAAATAGTTCTATTCGATGAGCCGTTTTCGGGGCTTGACAGTAATGCGAGAGCTGTTATAGACGATCTACTATATAAGTTATCGAAGAGTAAAACCGTTTTGATTACATCGCCCGTAACTCCCGAGATTGGAGTAGTATATAAGCTCTATGACGGAGTTTTACATACTTAAGGAGCTAATCTTAAAAGATTTGAAGTTATCAATCAGAAGGGGATTTGAAGTTTTGGCATCTCTATCCTTCGTTTTGATCTCAGCACTACTTATATCTCAAGCAAATCTATATGCAGAAGTTTTAGTTCCAGCTCTCTGGATTGTAGTAGTATTCATTGCGGTATTTACGACTACGACATCTTTTATAAGGGAGTTCGACTCAAAAACTCTACAGGGATTACTACTCTCCCCGATTTCGCCGCAAATTGTTTTCTTCTCTAAGGTTCTGTTTTCATACATCTTAATAGTTCTTTTAGGACTTATTGAAATCTTATTTCTATACATCTTCTCTGGATGTGATCACGTGTTCGAGGTGATACCGATATTTCTGATATTCTCCTTTTACATCTCTATTGTTTCAGCTTTTTCATCAGCTCTTGTTATGTATTCTGAGGGGAGGGGTTTTTTAATTCCAGTGATTGTTTTCGTCTTTACGATTCCAGTAATTCCCACGGTTTTCGAGCAGAGGATCTTTTTCTTATTAATTGAGACTGCTGCAATAGCATTGGCAATATTTTCGATCTCAAGCTACGTAATCGAGATTTAGAAATCGTTATATCGATTAAAATCGATGTAATCTCATGTCTGAAATAGAGGAGGTCAGAGAGTTACATAAAAGACTTCTAACGGCGGCAATGAACTCGATTAGGAGAAAGATGATAAAGGAGATAAGAAAAGGTATAACAAGGGAAGATCTTAGAAAAACCTTAAAAGACCTATCTGACTTCGAGTTTAGGTTTAATCTGGAATTCCTAATAGCTAAGGGTTTTGTCATCGAAAAAGAGGGAAAGTTACATTTAACTGAAGAGGGAGAGCATTTGATGTATGAAGATTTATCAGTGTAAGTTTTGTGGATACGTTTACAATGAAAGAGAGGGAGATCCCAATGGAGATATACCACCAAACACAAAATGGGAAGAACTACCAGAAGATTGGAGATGTCCAATATGTGGTGCTAAGAGAGAGGACTTCGAGAAGTTGGAGTGATCAATCCATTTGGATTTCGATTTCTTCTCCTTTTAACCTTGCGACTACTTTTATAACTTCAAGTTTATTACTCAAAGCCAAATCCTCAAGTCTATACATTAAGTCTTGAGACTTCCTTGGATTTAAAATCGATTGAAATAAAACATCTGCAATGTAGTACCTGTATACATCTTCTCTTACTGCATAAACCACTAACTCATCTGTTTTGTACCACTCCAAAAGTGAACGCATGATTCGGTGTAGTTTTTTATCGAATATCGAATAATCTATTACGCCAACTGTTTTAAATAGTGTCGGTTTGAGTTTAACGATTAAGAAGTACGAAACCATTTTAACTCTAATGCGTTGAGATACAAATTCTTTTTCTCGCAGGTAGTTCTGATAATGTTATTATTTATAATTATGAATTATGTAATAAAGTGGCTCGAAATGCAGGAGTTCATATAGAAGACCCTTACAAGATATTAGATGTCTCATCAAACGCTACAAGAGGGGAGATAGAGAAAGCCTTCGGAAGGCTTGCGAGGAAATACCATCCCGATCTAAATAAGTCACCAGATGCAAGAGAGGTTCGAGGAAATAGTTTGGGCTTACAATGAGTTGATAAGGAGGAATAGTAACGACATCAAATTACCAGAATTCAACTTGAACGTAGACGTTAACTTAAACATCGTTAACGTATTTGGCGATGTATTATTGAAGTTCTTAGGATTTGACGATACAGGGGAATACGTAGTGGAATACAAGTGTCCAATATGTGGAAAAAGGTAAAAGAGAAGTCTCATCAAAATGGATCACATTGTAGAGGAAATATACCTTGAATGTTTAACCAGACTAAAAAATATATAGTCTGGAATGAAAAAAACTTTTTATACTGTTTTTGATAAATTTATTCCATGAATGAAGAGATACTGAGAACAGCACTAATACTGTTCAAGGAGGGGGAGGTGAAGGTAGATAACATTAGCGAACTCGGACTGAGAGAAGATGTAATACAAAGCCTAATCAGAATGGGTTGGGTTGAGAAGGTAAATAACACTTACCGTTTCGTTTTAGATGTAGACACTTTTACAGATAGGTTGATTAAGAGTTCAGATAAGGTGGATGTCCCGTTTAGAAGTGGAGTATATGGTAGAAACACGTTCGTGTATATTAGAATTCCATCCTTCATAGTTAGAACGTTTGACATTCAGAAAGGGGATCTATTGGTAATCAGGCATGGCAACTGTAGGATATCTGGAACTATTAGCTCTAACAAGAATCTGTTTTACATACATAAGTGCTACTGGGATTGTTTAGGAATACCAGAAGAGGGTCTAAAGAGTAAAATCGATGAACAATACGAGTTCGTTTTAGAAGGAGTATACAAGAAGAGGAGTTGACTGTCTAAACCTTGCCGGGTTCGAATCCCGGCAGTTACCATAACTTTTATATACTATTTTATACCACTTTTACTATGGTTGAATTGGAGGTAAAGATAGAGATGATAGTGGAATCTATTCTGAACTTAGAGATGGGAGAAGTTTGCGTAATGTGTCCGGTTTGTAGTTATTGCGTACTGGAGTGCTACAGATGTCCTTGGGGTTATGCACCGTGTGCGAGATTTGCAAGGGAGTATGAGGAGTTACCATACAGGTTAATTGGTAGGGCTGTCCACAGGGTGACACTCTACCCAGAAGGAGCAGATACGAGAGATTACTACCTATGGTTCTTAGATAGGCGAGCAAAGATAAGATTCCTACTCGCATGCTTGTATTACTATAGCATGGGGGGAACGTAGATGGTATGGAGATTAAGAAGGGAGAGACTACTGAGGAGAAAAAGTAGGCATAAGAAATCAGGAATTACGACAACGTTAGATAAAGTAGAAATGATAACAAGAGCAATTCTGAACCTTGAGAAGGGTAATATAGATGGATGTAAAATGTGCACAGTATGCAGTTTTTGCCCGCCCGGAATTGGTTGCTTCGAGTGTCATTGGTTTAAGACGACGGGCATCGCACCATGTCTGAAATTTGCGAGAGAATACAGTGAATTACCACACAAGCAACTTCATGACGCATTCCAGAGATCATATACGAGAGAAGGTGATATTAGAGACTACTATCTTTGGTTCTTAGAATTAGAGGCTAGGGTAAGATATCTACTCGCATGCCTATACTATTACAGCATGGGGGGAACTTGATGCGAGATTGTAGCTGTCCATTAAAAGAGATTTGCAGTCAATTCAAGACGATACGCAACATGTATTTCTTTGGAGTTGTAGAGGTCGGTTTAGATTTGAAATCAATCGAACTCCTACTCGATAGATGTCTAACAGAGAGGTTCGTGGAGTGTAGGATATACAACGATATCAAAACAGCTCCTATAGGAGTGGATTATGCATCTCTTATCTTGACTGAGAATAGGTGTGTTGGTAAGCATGTATGTCGTAATTTGGTTAGAGTTAAAATGGGATGACAGACTTAAAACTTCTATACCAACGATAAAGGCTGAGAAGTGCAAAGATTTCGAGAGTGCTAACAACCTCGCTCAGAAGATTAAGAACAACCTCAAGAAGGGGGAATGGGTCATAGCAGTTCCAGCATGCATATACTATAGCCTTTGAGTATTCTTCTTTAATAACAGGTCTCGGATCTACTTATCACCTCTTCTTACGATATTTATTTGATTTATCGTATTGTTATACTATTCATCATATCTTAACAGATCCGATTATTTAGAACAGACATAGTATTACGATGTGACAAGTAGACTCGGAATCTGTTAACACTACAACCTTAGAAGCAAGCATCCTTTAACTACCGGACTGAGCTGAGAAGCCATCACCAAAACGTTTTTATATCATTTTAACCTCTTTTGTCGTATCGGGGGTGGTGTCCCTGAAGAGGACTAAACCGTATAGGAAATCCGTATGGACTGAAATAGGGAAGCCAAAACCGGATAAACTAAACAAAGAGGGTTTTCCATCATACTCTGGAACACCGGAAATGGATGTCGTAAACGTCTTGATGACGGGATCTACTGCAAACACCTTCTACGTCGATGCAAGGGTAAAAGTTCAAGAGATT
>Ga0190367_1001202_pt1 | contig 15590 bp, 15 predicted proteins | sample 4872181011_MG_FD_171838 | JGI IMG/M metagenome (GOLD analysis project Ga0190367, IMG submission 171838) | Hydrothermal vent microbial mat bacterial communities from Southern Trench, Guaymas Basin, Mexico - 4872-18-10-11_MG | ecosystem: Environmental > Aquatic > Marine > Hydrothermal vents >...
TTTGAAGAAGGAAAAGAGATTCTGCTTGAAATAGACATGAAAGATTTAGAGCTTCTTTATGATTTTACAAGACTTAATTACTCCAGTCTGTTTAATGAAAAACTGAGCTTTAAGTTACCTGCTCCTATTCACTATGCAGATAAGTTTATAAAAGCTTTGGGAAAAGGATGGGAAGTGGATGAAGATCTGCTAAAACAGGGCTGTCTGTATTTTATCTGATGTTCTTTACTTTTTCAGGCTGTCTTAGGTAAAATGCAGAAAAACGGAGAAGACAGATGAAGTGGATAAAAAGCTTTTGTATTCTTCTAATTTTCTATTTTTCTTTTTCATCTGTTCTGCTTGCAGAAGATGCAACAAGTTTCGTAAAAGCTATGCTTGAAAAGGTTATGGATATTCAGACTGATCCATCACTAAAGAATAAAAGAAATTTAAGGAGAAGACTTATAAAGAAGATAATCCAGAAGAATTTTGATCTTGATCTTATGACAAAAAATTCTCTTGGAGCTTACTGGAAAAAGCTAAGCAAAGAGGAGAAGAAAGAGTTCAGAAGTGTATTTCCTGATCTTTTTCAGGAGTCATATACAAAGATGGTTCTTGATTTTCTGAAAAGGGAAAAGATTTCATATGACAGAGAAATAAAAAAGAAGAATGAGACAGTTGTTGAAACAAGGATAGTAAAGATGCAGGATGAGATCCCTGTAACATATCATCTTTTGAAAAAAGGAAGAAGGTGGTATGTGTTTGATGTGGAAATAGATGGAGTAAGTATTGTTGAAAACTACAGAAGGTCATTTTCAAGGATTATAAGAAGGAAGTCATTTCAGTATCTTTTGAAAAAGATGAAACTTCAGCAAAAAGCAATTAAGGAGGCTTATGGGAAATAGCCTTCTTATATCTGTAGTATATTATCCAGAGGACTGCTGCAAATATGTAAGTTCCTATGGATGTTGCTATAAAAAACCAGTTTAATTTGTCAAATATTGCAAGAAGTGCAATTACATAAGCAAAATCTCTGTTTGTAACAAGGGACATAAGTCTTAAAAGAAGTGGTGATCTTCTTATCTCTTCCTCGCTTCTTTTGAGAACACATTGATATACAGATATTGCACAGAGACCAAAACCTATAAGCAAGATAAAAATGAGATCTTTATAAAGTTCATTTCCTGTTTTCCTGTAAAGTCCATAACCTATTCCAACAAATATACATACATGGACTATGTTATCTGTTATTATGTCAAGATAATGACCAAATCTTGATTCTTTCAATTTCAGTCTGGCAACTTCTCCATCCATTCCATCAATTATAATACAGAAAAGGAAAAGAAAAGCTCCTATAAGCTGAAGCCAGTATGATGGAAAAGAAAGAAGGATAGCACTTGTGATTCCTATACTCATTCCAAAAAGTGTTATTTGATTTGGAGTTATTTTTGTCCTGACAAGCCTTTTAGAAAAGAAAAGGGAAATGTTTCTGTCAAAGTATCTTGCAAGAAGACTGTCCTGAGCCCTTGTCTGAAGAGAAAGTGATTTTATAAGAAGATCCTCTGCTTCTTTTATTTCCTTTTCATCTTCTATAAGATATGGAAGACCTGCTATTCCCTCAATTCTGCATGCATCTGTTTCCTTTTTTTCCCATATCTCACATATCGTCTTTTCTACCTGATCTTCTGGACACAAAAAAACTGAATTATTCCTTTTTCCAACAAGTATGGCCCTTTTTTTTGGATAATTCTCTATAAGCTTCAAAAGAGATGCTCTGTCTATTACAGAGTTTGCTTTAAGAATAAGGGTATCTCCTCTGAGAAGCCCTTTTTTTAAAAGTCCTTTTATTTCATGTTTTTGTTCTGCTGGAAAAAAGACAAAAGTTTCATGGACTTCTCTTATAAGCTTCTTATATAGCTCTGCTCTTCCTATGACGAATACACCTTCTATTCCTAAGGACCTGAGAATAATGAATATCCTTTTTATTACAGGAACTTTAAATACAGGAATAAATGCATTTTCGTCAAAAAGAAGTATCAAGGCATTTTTTATTTCCATTAAAAACCTCTCTTCATGACTTCATCAAGTATATGAGGTCTCCCTCTTCTTATCCTTTCACAAGGAAGACATCTTTCTATCTTCTTTTTAACCTCTGCTATCTTTTTCTCTTCCTCTTTTTCTATAACTTTTCCCTTTTTTTTAAGCATCTTTTCACAAATTCTTATTCCCTTAAGTGCTTCATAGTATTGACCTACATCAGGATAATTTTCAATAGCATACCTGAATCTGTTAAGAGCTGCTCTGTATTTTTTCATCTTAAGATAGAACCTTGCCACATATATTTCGTGTTTTGCAAGATTTGCATAACACTTCCTGAGTCTCCATCTTGCAATTCTTGCATATTCTGAAGAAGGAAATCTTCTTATAAGCCTTTCAAATTCCTCTTTTGCCTTTCTTGCATGATATTGATCTCTGTCAACTGTTGAGACTCTTTTAAAATGACACATCCCTTTTTGGTAGATAACATAAGGGATATTTGGATTTAATGGATGAAGTTTCTCAAACTCATCATAAACCTCATATGCCTCATCATAGTTTCCTTTAAGATAAAGAGCATCTGCAAGCTTAAGCTCTGCAAGGACTGCATATTTACTGTAAGGATACCTGTCTTTTATCTTCTGAAATACTTCTATTGCTCCTTCATAAAAAGCATCTCTCATATCTCTTATTCCTTCCTTGAAAAGCTCCTCAGGAGTCTTTTCTTTTTGTATGAGGGAAGGAGGAGGTGGACCACAGCTGATAAGAGAAAGGATAAAGAGGAAGATAAAAAGAAGTTTCATCTGAAATTTTCTTCAATATACTTTTCTGCAGAAAATGCTGCTATAGCTCCATCTCCTACAGCAGTAGCTATCTGCCTTAACTGTTTTGATCTTACATCTCCTGCTGCAAATACTCCTTTTTCAGATGTCTGCATGTTCTGATCTGTTATTATGTAACCTTCATTATCCGTCTTGAGCTTTCCTTCAAGAAATGAACTGTTTGGAAGTGCTCCTATGAATACAAATACTCCCTGAACAGGAAGCTCTTTTAAAGTTCCATCTTTTAAATTTCTCAATATTATTGCTTCAACCTTCTCTTCTCCTTCTATCCTTTCAGGAACAGTGTTCAAAATAAGTTCTATCTTTTTTTCATTTAATGCCCTTTTTTGAAGGATCTTTGCTGCCCTGAGTCTTTCTCTTCTGTGGATAAGATAGACCTTGTTTGCAAATCTCGTAAGAAAAAGAGCTTCCTGAACAGCAGAATCTCCTCCTCCTATAACTGCTACTGTCTGACCTTTGAAAAAAGGACCATCACATGTTGCACAAAATGAAACACCTTTTCCTATAAGCCTTTCTTCTCCTTTTATTCCAAGCCTTTTTGGCTGTGATCCAGTGCATATAATCAAAGCCTTTGCTTCAAAAACCTCATTTTCTGTATATACCTTCTTTATCTTCCCTGAAACATCTACTCCTTTTACTTCAGCTATATTGATTTCTACTTTCAGTCTTTCTGCCTGCCTTCTTATACGATCCATAAGAAGAAAACCTGAAATCCCTTCAGGAAAACCAGGATAATTTTCTATCAGATCTGAATTTATTGCCTGACCACCAGGAACTGCTTTTTCAAAAACTTTTGTCCTCAGACCTGCCCTTGCAGTATATATTGCAGAAGTAAGACCTGCAGGTCCTGCACCTATGATTATAACATCTTCCATTAGAGAAGCTTCTCCAGCTCTTTTTTTATTACTTCTTTTGGATATGCACCTATTATGACATTTACAACTTCTCCTTTCTTAAAAAATATCAGCGTAGGAATGCTTCTTATTCCATATTTTGCTGGTGTTTTCTGATTTTCGTCTACATTCATCTTTGCTATTTTTATCTTTCCCTTAAACTCCTCTGCAAGCTCTTCTATAACAGGTGCAATCATCTTACATGGACCACACCAGTCTGCCCAAAAGTCTACCATTGCAGGAATTTCTGATTTTAGGATCTCTTTTTCAAAGTTTTCGTCTGTTACATGAACTACTGACATAGCTCTTACACCCCTTTCTTTTTTGAGAGTCTTCATTAACATGCCTAATTCTCTTTGTCAATCTCTCTGTTTTATGATATTTTATACCGATGAAATTAGGATTTATTGGACTTCCCCAATCAGGAAAAAAGACGATCCTGAAAACACTCTTAAAGATCAAAGAGAAAAAGGACATAGATATTCATGTCCATAATGAACCTTTTGTTGCAACTGTAACTGTTTATGACAAAAGGTTAGACCTTATTGCAAAGCTTTTCAGTTCTTCAAAGACTGTATATCCCAAGATAGAGTATATGATACCTGCAGAGAACTATTCAGTATGGAATCAGATAAGGATTTGTGATGGTCTTATACATGTTATAAGAAACTTTGAACTTGCAGGAGAAGGTCCTACTCCAGAAGAAGATTTCTGGAAGATAGAAGAAGAGATGATTTTGACTGACCTTATGACAGTTGAAAAAAGGATTGAAAAGATCAATGCAGACATGAAAAAAGGGAAAAAGGGAAAAGATATTGAAAAAGAGATGGAGCTTTTGAAAAGATGTAAGGAGATGTTAGATCAAGGAATCCCTTTAAGAGAAGACAAAAGGCTTTCTTCTGAACCTCTTCTAAAAGGCTTTACATTTCTTTCTGCAAAACCTCTTCTTGTTATTGTAAACAATGAGGAAGATAATGAAGAGATGCCAGACTGGAAAAGATCTCCTAAAAGCAAAGTAATATGTATCAGAGCAAAACTTGAACAGGAGATTTCTGAAATGGATGAAAATGAAAAGGAAGAGTTTATGAAGCTGTATAACATAAAAGAATACATGACAGAGAAGATTCCACAACTTTCCTTAGAGATCATGAATAAGACCCTTTTTTTTACTGCAAATGAAAAAGAGGCAAGGGCATGGATTATTGAAAAAGGAACAAAGGCAATCTGTGCTGCAGGACATGTCCATTCAGATATGAAAAAGGGTTTTATAAGTGCAGAAGTTATCTCTTTTGAAGATCTGAAAAAGGTTTCATCTATTTCAGAAGCAAGGAAAAAAGGGCTTTTAAGAATTGAAGGAAAGGATTATATTGTAAGAGATGGAGATCTTTTGACATTTAGATTTAACATATAAGGAGGAATCAGATGGAAGAAAGAAAGGATTTTGTTATACCTGACATATTACCTCTTCTTCCTGTAAGAGACAGCGTCATATTTCCAAAAATGGTACTTCCTCTTATGGTAAAAGAGGAAAGATATATAAGGCTCATAGAGGATGCTCTTAAGTCTCCAGAAAGGCTACTTGCTGTATCTCTGGTAAAAGATCCAGAAAAGGAATATGAAGAAGTTCCTGATGTATATGATATTGGAACAGCATGTCATGTTCTTAAGTTTTCAAGAGGACCTGATGCTGCCCTTATAATGGCACAGGGTATATCTCGTATAAGGATAAGCCTTATCGTATCTGTTGAACCTTATCCTCAGGTAAAGATAGAGGAGCTTAAGGAAGCGGAATATATGGATAAAGAAATAGAAGCAATGATGACAACAATAAAAGGTATATACAAACAAATTGTTCAGATATCACCTCATCTTCCTCCAGAACTCATGCACATCATAGACACAGTAGACAAGCCTGGAACACTTGCTGATATGGCTGTATCATCTCTTAACATAGACAGAAAAAAACAGCAGCAGATACTTGAGTGTGTTGAGATAAAAGAAAGACTTAAGAATGTCATAAGACTTTTAGAAGAAGAACTTGAGATACAGAAGATAGGAAGAGATATCCAAGAGAAGGTAAAGCAAGATATAGATAAGGCACAAAGAGAGTTTTATCTGAGGGAACAACTTAAGGCTATTCAGAAAGAGCTTGGTATAAAGGATGAAATGGCAGAAATTGAAGAACTCAGGGAAAAGTTAAAAAAGAAAAAGATGCCAGATCATGTAAGGAAGGTAGCAGAAAAAGAAATAGACAGGCTTTCAAGAATACATCCTTCTTCTGCAGAATATTCTGTTGCAAGGACATACATAGATTGGCTATTAGAGCTTCCATGGATGGAAAGCACAGAGGATAATCTTGATATAAAAAGGGCAAGACAGATCCTGGACAAGTATCACTATAACCTGGACAAAGTAAAAAAGAGAATACTTGAATATCTTGCCGTAAGGAAACTAAATCCTGAGCATAAAGGTCCAATACTCTGCTTTGTTGGACCTCCTGGAACAGGAAAGACAAGTCTTGGAAAGGCAATAGCAGAAGCACTTGGAAGAAAATTTGTAAGGATATCTCTTGGTGGAATAAGGGATGAGGCAGAGATAAGAGGACACAGAAGGACATATGTTGGTGCACTTCCTGGAAGGATAATTCAGGGAATAAAGAAAGCAGGATCAAATAATCCAGTATTTATGCTTGATGAGATAGACAAGATTGGTCTTGATTTTAGAGGAGATCCTTCTTCTGCACTCCTTGAAGTCCTTGATCCAGAACAGAATCACTCATTCTCTGATCATTATCTTGAAGTAGAATTTGATCTTTCAAAGGTAATATTTATTGCTACTGCAAATCAGCTTGATCCAATTCCTGCACCACTTAGAGACAGAATGGAAATACTTGAGCTTACAGGATATACAGAAGAGGAAAAAGTAAATATTGCAAAGAATTTTATTATTCCAAAACAGATAAAAGAGCATGGACTGAAGGAAGAAAACATCCAGTTTAGTGAAGGTGCAATAAGGAAGATAATAAGAGAGTATACAAGGGAGGCAGGTCTCAGGAATCTTGAAAGAGAAATTGGTGCAGTCTGTAGATCAATTGCTATAAAGGTTGCAGAAGGAGAAGAAGGAAGCTTTTCTGTTACAGAAGAAAACCTTGAGCAGTATCTTGGAAAACCAAAATACAGTCTTGACATAGTTGAAAGGGTATCTGTTCCTGGTGTTGCAATTGGAATGGCATGGACTCCTGTTGGTGGAGAGATACTTTTTGTTGAAGCTACGATTATGCCTGGAGAAAAATCTCTCGTCCTTACAGGACAACTTGGTGATGTAATGAAGGAGTCTGCACAGATAGCACTGAGCTATCTTAGGGCAAAGGCAGAAAGTCTTGGAATAAGAAATGACTTTTATAAGAATCATGACATTCATATTCATGTTCCTGCAGGAGCTATTCCAAAAGATGGTCCTTCTGCAGGAATAACAATGCTTACAGCTCTTGCATCACTCCTTATGGAAAAACCAGTAAAGCCATATCTTGCTATGACAGGAGAGGTTACTCTGAGAGGTCTGATCCTTCCTGTAGGTGGAATAAAGGACAAGGTCCTTGCTGCTGCAAGAAGTGGAATAAAAGAAGTAATACTTCCAAAGGAGAACAAGAAGGATCTTGATGAAATCCCAGAGAATATAAGAGAAAGCATAAAGTTTCATCTCGTAAGCAGAGTAGAAGAAGCTCTGGAGATAGCTATACCTAGATAACTTGTTTTTCTAAGTATTTTGCTATTGCCTCATCATACTTCTTCGTTATCTGAAATACCTTTTTTGCAAGAAGGAATCTCGTCTTAAGACTTATCTCACCTTTGTTTTCTCTCAGTTCATTAAGAACAAGCTCATAATCACCTGGATCTGCAACAACTGTTACATACTTGAAGTTCTTTGCAGCTGCTCTGAGAAGTGTTGGTCCTCCTATGTCTATGTTTTCTATTGCCTCATCAAGACTTACATCTTCTTTTGAGACAACCTTTTCAAACTGATAAAGATTTACAACAACCATATCTATTGGATCTATCTCATATTTTTCCATTACTTCCAAATGACTTGGATTATCTCTTATTGCAAGTATTCCTCCGTGTATTTTTGGATGAAGTGTCTTTACCCTTCCATCCATAATCTCTGGAAATCCTGTATATTCAGAGACATCAACTACAGGAATGCCATTCTTCCAGAGAAGTTTTGCTGTTCCACCAGTAGATATTATTTTTATGTTAAAAGAAATAAGTCCTTTACAAAAATCAACAATTCCTGTCTTGTCTGTAACACTCACTATTGCAGTCTTTATCTTCGCCATTTAAAATTCCCTCCTGATTTTAATTAATGAAACCAGAGAAATGACATATACAAAGATATCTCCAAATCTGGTATAAAAACTTCTCTCTTTTACAAGCCTTATCTTAGCAAAAAGGATCTCTCTTTTGAACAGATAGCTCCTTTTTATTATCCTTCCATATGGGTCAATGAATGCACTTATACCTGTATTTGCACACCTTACAAGATATCTCCTGTTTTCTACTGCACGAAATACTGACATAATAAAATGCTGATAAGGAGCAGCTGTTTTTCCAAACCATGCATCATTTGTTATATTTACAAGGAGATTTGCTCCATGTCTTACATGTTCTCTTGCTATTTCAGGAAATATTTCTTCAAAACATATCATAATCCCAACAGATAGGTCTTTTATCTTTAAAGGCTCAAGTCTATCTCCAGGAGAAAAATCTCCAGCAGAATTTACAATCCTTTTCATAAAGAAGAAAAGCCTTCTTAAAGGAACATATTCTCCAAAAGGAACAAGATGAACCTTGTCATAAAAAAGTATCCTGTTTTGAGAAAGGAGATATGCTCTGTTGTAGTAACTTATCTTATTTTCAGAAATCCTGTATGCAGGACTTCCAAAAATAAGGATTGCATTAGATTCTTTTGGAATATTTATTATCTTTTCTGCAAGTCTTCTATCTTCCTGGAAGTAGAAAGGAACAGCTGTTTCTGGCCATATGATAAGATCAGGTTTAAATTTATAAGATGATCTTGTAAGCTGAAGGTATGTATTAACTATCTTTTCTTGATATCTGGGATCCCATTTTATGGCTTGATCAATGTTTCCTTGAATAACACTGACTGCTATGTTTTTTCCATTAATCGGTTTATGAATTCTAAGGTATCCATATCCGTATACGAAAAAAAGGACAGTCATTGTAAAAACTCCTTCCCTTAAACTCCTTTCTTTTATCACTTTATAGATAGCCAAATTGATCATAACAATAAGAAAAGAGATCCCATAAACACCTGCAACATCTGCTATCTGGATAAGATATAGATTCCTGTATTGCGTATATCCTAAGAGACACCATGGGAATCCAGTAAGTAGCTTTCCTTTTATAAATTCAAGTCCTGTCCAGTATGAAGGAATAAGAAAAAGATCCCATCTTTTAGTCCTCCTGCAAAGAAAACAGAACATTCCAAGATATAAAGAAAGATATAAGCAAAGGAGAAGATAAGGAATCAGGCTTAGATAAAAAGAAAATTCTGCGTATTTTGTAAGAGGATAAGGAAGCCAGTAAAGAAGGGTAGCATAGTGAAAAATTCCAGCAATAAATCCTTTTTTGAAAGAAGTATCTTTTTTGAAAAGAGGAACAAGGGAAAAAAATGAAAAAGATGGAATATAAAAGGAAGCTGTAAGAAGAAGCCCTGAAATTACAGCATATATCATTCACTTTTTTCTTTATCCTCTCTTTTCTTTACAACTACCTTATATATCCTTCTTTGATCAGCCTTTTTTATAATAAAGTCAAACTGTCCAAATGAAACTACTTCATTCTCCTGAGGTATCCTTCCAAGCAGATATATAATAAACCCACCAACTGATTCATAATTTCCTTCAGGAAGTTCTGTTCCCAAAAATTCCTCAAGTTTTTCTATCTCAACCCTGGCATCAACATACAGAGAACCATCTCCTAAGGGGACAATAAGATTCTCTTCACTGTCATGTTCATCCATTATCTCTCCTACTATCTCTTCTATTATGTCTTCCAGTGTTACTATTCCTGAAGTTCCTCCATATTCGTCTGTAACTATAGCAATATGAGTCTTTCTCATCCTCAGTTCTTTCAAAAGCTCTCCTATCTTCTTATTCTCAGGAACAAAATAAGGAGGTCTGAGAATCTCTCTTGGAATAGGAGAAGAGAGGTCTTTTCCCCAAAGTTTTAGAAGATCCTTTGCATGTAGTATGCCTATTATGTCATCTATGCTACTTCCACTTATAGGAATCCTTGTATGTCCACATTCATTTATAAGCTTTATTACATCACCAAGAGTAGAATTTATACTTGCATGTGCTATCTGGGTTCTGGGTATCATTATAGAAGAGACTGTTGTGTCTTTAAGTTCAAGGACACCATATACCATATGTGATTCTTCATCAGAGATAAGACCTTTTGCCTGTCCTTCGTTTATAAGCTCGTGGATCTCTTCTTCTAATTCATCAGGACTTTGAATCTTATGTCTTCTTTTAAGGAGGGATTTTATAAGGCTTAGGAAACCTTGCTTAGATCCTTCTTCCAAGGACCAATTCCACCTCTTTTTTTTAAATAATCATTTCCTACAAAACAGAGCTTGTCAAGATCTTTTTCTGTAGCAAACTTCTTGACATACTTCATCTTTTCTTCTTAGAATCAGCCACGATGGATGAAAAGATCTCAAAAGAAGAACTTATAAAAGTCATAAAACCACTCATAGAAGAGCAACTATCAGAGTTTATCCGTGAACACGAACTTAAGGCAAAAGAGATATCACTGATTGAAAGAATAATCCGAGTGGAAGAAGAACTCAAAGCTCAGAGGGAGATCATAGCATCTTTGCAAAGGGAGATGAATGCTCTTTTTGAAGCAATGGATAAAAGATTTGAAGTAATGAACAGCCGCTTTGAAACACTTCAGAGAGAGATGGATAAAAGGTTTGAAGCAATGAATAGTCGTTTTGAATCGCTTCAAAGAGAAATGGATAAAAGATTTGAAGCAATGAACAGCCGTTTTGAATCGCTTCAGAGAGAGATGAATAAAAGATTTGAATCACTTCAGAGAGAGATGGACAAAAGGTTTGAAGCTATGGATAAAAGATTTGAAATTGTGGAAAAAAGATTTGAGGCACTTCAGAGGGAGATGGAAAAAAGATTTGAAGCTGTGGATAAGAGGTTTGAAGCTGTGGATAAAAGATTTGAGGCACTTGAAAAACGCCTTTCATTTCTTCAATGGCTTGTAGCAAGTGGATTCACTTTCATTTCCATACTTATTACTCTTGTAAATTTCCTGAAATAAGATCAGGCAGATAACCGTTTTAAATCATTCCTTTTGTATGAAATGCGTTGAAGGTCATGAAAAGAGCGGCTATCCAGTTTGTATAAGCAAAAAGCCTTTTTAAACTTTTAGGCTTTGACTTTAAGGAAAGTTTTCCTCCTATAATTCCACCTAAGATTGCAATAAAAGCAAGTGGAATAGCATGATGTGGATTAAAATCTCCTTGAATAGCATGTCCTATAAAACCCATAAAAGCAATTGCTGCTATTAGTGTTGAAGCAGTTCCAACAGCCACATGCATCGGTATCCCACAAGCTAATACCATTAAAGGAACTAAAAAAGATCCACCTGAAACTCCAACCATCCCTGAGCTAAAGCCTGTTAAGATAGTAATCGGTAATGCAATCCATAAGTCAACTCTATATACCTCATCACCAGATTTAACATTTATGACTCCAAAGCGTTTATTTTTTATGCTTCTCCTATTTTCTGGAATAGGAATGAGCATTAATAATCCTGAAACGAATAACATAACTGCAAATATCAACTTTAATGAAAACCCGCTGAAAAGATGAGAAAAATACCCTCCTGCCAGGGCTGATAAAGCCGTAAATGTTCCAATCAGAAAAGCCAATGACCATGACACAGATTTATTCTTTTGAAAGATAGTCATTGCTGCAACAGAAGCGGAGAAAAGAATGAATTGTCCTGTTGTTGCTGCTTCGTGCATTGGAATGTTGGACATTGCCAGGATTACGACATAAAAATTGCCTCCACCTTTACCGACCATTGTCATAATTACAGCTACGATAAAGATAAAGAAACCTACTATAATCAGATTTGACATTTAAAAATTCTCCAAAATTTCAATGAAAAGACCTGAAAAAAATCAGTTCTGGATCTTTTCTTCCTCAATTTCTATACCAGCTTGAGTTAAAGCCTCTTTTATCCTATCTTCATATTCACTAATCTGAATCTCTCCATTGTCTGCATAAATACTAATCTTGACATTATAAACTTATTTTTCAGATAACTTGCAATCTTGGCAACAGTAGAAATCTGTCCAACTGGAACTGGATTTAAAGCCGTGCCATCAAACACAACTACACTTGCATCCCATTCTTTTGCTTTGTGATACAAAGCTATAAGCGTGTGAGTCTTTCCACCACCAAAAGGCGTTTGAAGTTGAATTACAGCATCTCCTCTTTTTCCTTTAAGCCTTTGTTTTGCAATCTCTATAATGTTTTTCAGACCTTTTGTAAGATATGTTTTTCTGAAAAACAGGTCAGCATCCTGATAATCCGGTGGAGCTTTTCCATTTGCTACCTGCCAAAGATCAGCAGCAAAAATGTCCATCGTAAGTTTCCCTTCAAGAATATCCTCGTGTAGAATTGCTACTTGCGTAAATGCCTTCATTCAAACAACTCCATTTGCTTGTTTTTTTGTGATCTTATTTCTTCTGAAAGCTTTTCTTTTATACCCAGAAATCCTTCAAGTAACTTCTTTTCCTTACTGTCTATTGGAAGGATCTCTGATATAGCCTGAGCTACTCTGTAAAAAACCTCCTTCTTCCCGTATCCTGTTTCTGAAAGGACTTCCTTTATTTCGTTCTTCCTTTTTTCCAGAGAAGAACAGATTTGTGAAGGACATCAATCATCTCATCACTTTTAATATCGTCAAGCCTTCTGTCCTGTGGACCGAGGACAATTTCAATACCTGATGATTGTGCAAGTTTTCTTGCCTCGTCAAAGTGAACCTTTGCCTCTCCATATGTCCATCTCCAAAGCCAAAGCAGATAAAACCTTGTCATTGGAGATAGTTCTCCTGATGATCTGCTGTGAAGTATCTGTCTTAGAGTATGTTCAGTTACTACTTCTCTCACATAATCAAGCAGTTTTACCGCATCTATTTCATTTCCTTCATAATCCATAATCTTTCTGTATTTTCCAAATATCTCTACAGCAGAACCAATTGCAGAAACGAAGTAATCTGCTCCACTTATTCCTTCTTCCCATAAAGACTTAAGCTTCTCTGGAATGTAGTTCTTTATTTCTTCCTTCACCTCATTAAGCCAGCCTATCTGTTTTCTTTCCATTTTTCGGCATACAAAGTAGATTGAAGATGTTGACTTGTGAGTATAAACTATTATTGCTATGCCATTTGGCTTTAAGACTCTGGAAATTTCTTTCAAAGCTTTTTTAAACATATCCTCAAAGTATCTCTTCCCTGCCTCAAATCCTCCTTTTTGATGCGAATATGCAACTATCTCCTTTGACTTTGGAGTAAGTGGCGTCATAAAAAGTATAGAAGAAGTCTGAAAGATAAGAATAAGGAACATTGTCATAATAAGGTGGATCAGTAAAAACAGCATCAAAATAATTATCTGGATAGGGAAGTTCTGTAGCAGAAGATTGCTTGACAATAGTTTCTCCTTCCTCTATACCGAGCTTATCAAAAACAAATCTCTTGACCTCTATAGCCAGTTGATAACACTCTTTGCTCTCCTCTACAGAAGGCATGAAGAAATCCTCTGGATAACGAACTTCTACCGCATAGATGTTGAGTTTATCAATCTCAAGTTTATCAAAATCTTTGTCAATTTTAGCACACAAGTTTTTAAGCTGAAAGATTGTGCAACTTTCCAAAGTCTACTTTGTGAAAAACCAGAAAAGCCTTGAGCGCCTTTTCAACAAACTGTTGGCAGTGAAAACATATTTTTAACCTCCTCTCTCACAATGCAATACCTTCCTTCAAAGCAGTTTTTGTAACCGAATGAACCCAGCTTTTGAACTTCCTGATTTCTTCAGGAGATCTTATGAGAATATCACATGGGATAAAGTATTTAGCTAATTCCTTTGTCATCTCTGCATGAAGTAAAAGTTTATCTTTCCGACTGAGTTTATTCTCCACGATAATGAGTATATCCCAGTCGCTATCCCCTTTGTAATTATCCTTTGCTCTTGAGCCAAAAAGGATTATCTTCAGTGGAATCTGGGACCAGATTTCCCCTCCTGAAAAAGCTTCCTCGTCGTTTTGTCATCAACTGTATAGCCACATACAGGACATGTTGCTATTGCACGGGATACTGTCCCTTTAGACGGATCAAATCCTTTTGGCATCTCTTCATAACCGTCTCCCACGATTTTAAACTTAACCTTTTTTCCTTCCACAAAAGGATAAAGAGATATTTTTTTGTTGTTTTTCTTTGCTAACCAGAACTGTCGCATAAGAGGGATCTGAGCATCACAGGATGGATTCTGACATGGAATTGTCCTTGCCCATATATAGCCTACAGGAATAGATCCATCTTCATCTTCTGGATAAAACTTTCCTATTTCTTTTTTTGCCTCTTTCAAGACCCAGTTTCCCCATTTCTTTACATCTTCAAGAAGTGGATTTATTTCTTTTTCTTCTTCAAGACCAAGCTCATTTTTGACTTTTATTTTTTTTGGTCTTCCATATTTTTGTGGATACTCAAGTGTGCATTTAAGAATAAGAACAGCAACAGGATTGTATTCAATTGCATGTGCTTCACATCCAAGCCTAAGTGCCTCAAGAGGAATTGATCCACCACCAGCAAAGCAATCAAGAACTTTTGGAGCTTTTCCACCATTTGCTTTTAAAATTTCTTCTCTTGCCTTTTCAATTATTTGACGATCCAGAGAATTTTCCCACTTTGAAAGCTCTACGATAAACTGCCTTTTCTTCTCCCATTCTTCTATACTTTCAGGTGCAGGGATAAGTGCAGCAAAAGATGTTGCCCTTGATGAAGCAAGAGGACGACGAGCCCACCATATGTGAAGTGTGGATATGTGACCGTGCCTTATTTTGATCTTGATATCATCATAAGCACCATTTTTGAACTTCCTTACTTCCCTTAAAAGCTTGGCAAGAATTCTTTCAAATCCTGGTTTAACCTGAACTTTAAGGACAAAATATCTTTTTTTTGACAGAAAATAAGGCTTATCATGCCAATGCCATACTGCAATTGCAAAGCTTCCCCACATCTTCTTTACAATTTCATTAACTTCAGACTCATAGACATCTTTCCGAACTTCCACTAAATCACAGTGGCTAATGGATCGTGTATTTCTTCATACCCAAAGCTCTCTTCAAGCACCTTTATATAAACACTGGAAATTGGTAGTGTGTATAGACAGCACCTTTTCTGTATGTTTTCAACAAAGAATCTGTTAGCTTTGAGTTTTCTTGCTGCTCTTTCAGCTGAAGCATCTATCAGTTCCTTATTTTCAAGAAGCTTCTCAGTCAAAATCATCCTCTCGTAAGAAGCTTTAAGTATTGCCCCTGCTTCAGCACATATGTTCCTCCAGACACGACTGGGAATGAAAGGCGGTCTTTTTAAAACAGCTACTTCCTTCCAGACATTTCTAACCTTCCCCAGCTTCTCTATCCATTCCCTGTTCCATAGCTTACCAATAAGACTTTTCACGTAAAATCTCTGGATACAAAAAAGCCTTCGGAGATACGGATAAAGATGTGAT
>Ga0190367_1001203_pt1 | contig 15576 bp, 17 predicted proteins | sample 4872181011_MG_FD_171838 | JGI IMG/M metagenome (GOLD analysis project Ga0190367, IMG submission 171838) | Hydrothermal vent microbial mat bacterial communities from Southern Trench, Guaymas Basin, Mexico - 4872-18-10-11_MG | ecosystem: Environmental > Aquatic > Marine > Hydrothermal vents >...
TAGACTCATCGAGAAGTATTCTGAGAATCGACTTAAGATCTTCCATATTTCTAGTGAGTCTAGGAGCAACTCTAACTAAGTCCATAGTTTTGTTCTCTTTAAAGCTTAAAAATCTGCGAAAAACGTCTTCCGTTAGCTCTTCTAGCTTTCTAAAAACCTTCCCGTACTCCTTACAAGCCTTCCGCCTATCTTCTATCCATTTACGGACGGGTCCTATGCCAGTAATCTTGGCCGTAGGAGAACGAAACTCTTCGAAAAGTCTTTTGATATTAACGACTTTAGTCACAATTTCACCTAGATTATAGAAATTTCAGTCAATTTAAAACATTACCTTGGAGTTCTCTATGTTTATTTTATCATGTGCCGCTTACGGTTTGCTCCTCTACTCAGTATTCTAGTTGGGTTCTGCACGCCAGCTTCCTTAGAAATAAAGTACTTAGTGACGTACCTACCCTTATTCTGTAGGAAGACCCTAAGAGTCGGTATCGACTAAGCATGGGCTTAAGCCTAGGATATTTCCACCCAATGTAGGTCTCCCACTTAATAAAGGACTGGTCTTTAGAGGAAAAGCTAGGGATACTTGAAGTAATTAAAGAAGTTATGTTATTATCTTAGCACTCCTTCACTAGGAGGAGGTAGTCAAGAAGCTAAAAATGCCTATGATCATAAGGTATGCAGACGAGTATGAAGTTTTCGCGAAAAAGAGGATAGACATAGTAGGGCCACCACTATAGCCTTACGTGGACATTCCTCCTTCTATTACCTCATGATTTTTTATCTCATTCTCCTCTACTTCTACTACTACAAAATATGCACACCTACAGAATCCCATATCAACCATAGCATTCATACTACTAGCAGTAGCGGATACAGCAATTTTTATCTCATTCGCTCCTCGTTTATTTCTCAATTCCAATTATGTATAATAGCAAACATATTTTAGTGGATAAATAATACTATTGTGAAGAGAAGGAGATGGGAAAACTAGTGGATAATCTCTTAAGGCACCTAAAAAGGGACTACAAACAACTTATTAAAGGATTTCTTATAATTCTTATCATTGTTACCCTACTTAAAGTAATTTTCTATCTTACCCCTAAAGAAGTTCAATCATCTTTAATATTAGAAAGAAATAAACCGAACCTATTGACTATGTGGTCAAACCATTTCATACACTTTGACGAAACTCACTTACGGGGAAACATCGAAGGATTCTTAATATCTTCAACATCCCTATTAATAGTTCTCTTTTTCACTAAAAATATCAAGTTATTTTATAAGCTATTGATACTAAACTTAACTATAATTCCAATTTTACTTTCTTCAGGATGGCTATTCTTATCGAAAGTGGGATTAAGAATTGCTGGTTTCTCTGGTGTAGTAGCAAGTCTTTTTGGCTCCTTACTACTTTGTCCCCTTATAATTCTAAATATTCTTGGAATAAAATTAAACATAGATCTCTTTACTCTTTGGGTTATCTCTCTTCTCATTTCGATTCTCTTACTAAGGTACTCCCCCATTCATCAATATTTCTATCTTCCTAGGTTTATTTTGATTATTTTTCTTTTTATTTTGATCATTTTACTTTTTATTTGGATATTTAAAACTATCGAAATAGAAAATGAAAGAAAAATGTCAGGGATACAAAAGCTATTAACTTATCTATTCAGTCTTCTCTCTCTTCTAGCAGTTCTAATACTAACTTTCTGGGTATCTTATCCTTTATTTCCCTTATTGAGTGTACTCAAAGAAAGACCTATAGGAGTTGGGACTCACTTTATTGGAATTGTAACGGGGATTATAGTAATGTGGCTTATTGAATCAGGACGGTTCAAGCACTTCCAAGAGATCAAAGAAAAGTGCCTAACCCATATAAAGAATAGACTATTAGACGTGCTAAGGATGTTTAAGATAAGAGTAGTAATCTACAATAACAGCATACATAGCAAACCTTTAGATAAACACTGAACCCCTTTACTATTCACCTAATTTATACCACTACTATTATCCTTGAATATATGAACTTATCCTTTGACCATGTCTACTTAAGCAGAGTATCCTTCATTATTGCAACATTGAAAGATAGGTTCTTTATTAGCGAAATGGAGATAAGGAGACTGTATAGGGAGATTGGCACCGAAGTTGTCTACAATAATTGGTTTAGAAAAACCTTAACGAAAAGTATTAAGGATGCAGCCAGAAAACATTTTTCTGACTAATATGGATGACATGACTTCTGAGATTGAAATTATAACAAGAGAATTTAAGTTAGACTAAGGACAAAAATATATTTTAGATTGATAACTATATTTAAAATATGGTAGATACTAACTTTACTAGGCTTTATGAGGTGCTTAAACGAGCACATGATATATTCTTAGCTGAGACGGGAGATGTGGTTTATGAAATGGTAATTAAGGCGATCAATGAATCCCACTCAGATGAGACAAAAGGTATTACAATATTCACCTTTCTCATTAACTGGAATCGACCATGGTATGAGCAAAATCCAAAGGGTAAAAGTGCATTCAAGAATCTCGGAGGACATTTACGCGATCTAGTAGAGGCTGTTAGGAGAGTTAACCCTCTGTTAAAAAGACTTGGTGAAAGACTCATTGACATAGATATTAACAATCCTGAAATTATATCTATAATGACAAGTTGCTTTAATGCATTCGTTAACGTTTGTGGGCCTACAGGAGCATCTAAAGCTCTTCACCTATTAAAACCAGACCTTTTTGTAATGTGGGATGATAATATTCGAAATGCCTATCGAGTCTCTACTAGCTCTGAGGATTATATAGAGTTCCTACGAAAAACAAAAAGAATAGCTGAACAGGTAGTGAGCGAGTATGCTAAGGATAGAGGGCTACCATTAAATAAAGCCCTAGAGGAAATAGAGAGACAATTGAGAGTCTCTCTTCTTAAAGCAATAGATGAATATAATTACTTGAGATTTACTAAGAGAATAAGCCTACCCCCTATAGATATTCAACATGTTAAAGTTGAGGAGGTAACGAGTACAAAAGAAAAGTTACAGAAAATCAGAACCCTAATTAAAGAAGTTGTAGATGGTGCAATGGAAGTAGCTGAGCAACAATGGGCTAAGAGTACAGGTATATCAGGTCTTATTGAGAGCTCGGCTAGGAAGTTATGGAAAGTAACCAACGAATATATTGATCGAAATGATCTACAAGGCTTACTAAAGTATCTCGAAAGGACACTAAGAGATGCAACTGGTAAGAAAGTAGCTAAGTATCTTCGAGCATGTGGTAAAAAGCGATTAGAAGATGTCTACCCTCAAATTAAGAGAATAGCAAACGATTGTTAACTTCAGCGATTCCTCAAACTAAGTGAGAAGGTTTAGCAGACTGGAGTAAAGATGTCGATATTTAAAAGTAGAACTAAGGAGATGTAGTTAAGAGGTTTTAAATACATCGTTTAACAAGTACTTTAAATCAAACGAAATAGCTAGAAGATTCTAGCAGGAAATTATCATATAATGCCTAAGAGTTATGAACCACGAGCACATTATAGAGAGTCTATCTGATGAAACATTACAAGATAAACAGGTCTCCACTAGAGAACCTGTTTTACTTCTATCATTACATTGAAAACATCTTCGAAAAGTTGTGCTTTTTCACGTGCCCTCTCAACCTCTACAGATACATCTTCTTCTGAGTAGACTTCAATTAAGAGTTTATCATCACTCATCTTAAGCTTCACATCATCTACTATTTGCATGAGAGACCTATCTAAAGCATCAGCAATTCTCAAAATAGCAGCTAATTTAATCACTACACTTCCATATTTGCTCTTAAGGTGCTCTCTCCACTCAGGGTCTGAGTATTTCAAGGGATTAGGTTTATTCCTATGGAAGAAGGATATCCAAGCTATAGCTTCGAGGACTGAGGAGCCTAAAAGATCTCTGAGCTCCTTAGATGAAAGTATGAGGTTTCTAGAAGACTCGTGATGCTCTCCACCAATACTAACCCCTATGTCATGAAGAAGTGCAGCAATCTCCAGCCATAGTCTCTCCCTAGATCCCATATCGTGTAAGCCGAGCTGTTTTGTTCCATCGAATATTTTCAATGCAAGGTCCCTAACCTTAAAAGCATGGCTACTACCACGACCGAAATTATACTTCTTTCCAAAGTCTATCACTATATCCGATATGTCCATGGTACTCATTCTACAGACAGGTATAAGGATTTAAGAGTACGGGTTAAACTATATGTTGGCGGTAGAAATGTCTGGGGTTATTAAGGATTTCGAATGGCTTAATGCTCACTACTCTGAGCTTCAGAAGGCTTACCCAAACATGTATGTGGCTGTTAAAGATGGTAAGGTCGTGGCTTACGGTAAAGATTTTGGAAAGGTGTATGATGAGGCTAAGGAGAAGGTCGGTGAGGGGTTTATAGTAGGCTATATCCTATCAGGTGAGCCTTTTGTCCTTAAAGCTGACCTATAGAATAGTTGAGGCAAGCTTTACACCTGAAGTTGTGGAAAGTGTTAGAAGGGTTTTCGGCCTAGAGATAAGTAAAGGATACATCTACAGCGTTCTGGTATCGTTCAAGTCTAAAGGTTTTTGGATAGGTCCTTTCCATATGGTTTACGATACAGGCGCAGTTATCTCACTCTTACCGTTCAGGTTCTTCGAGATGCTTAACTTAAAGAAGTTCGCTCCAGTGAAGCTAACTGGAATCTCTCCTGAGATGGAGATAGCAGCTAGGCTCGTGAGAGTGACTTTAAAGTTCATAGACTTGAAGGGAGTAGAGTCTCCTGAGATAGAAGCTTGGGTGGCCATAGCTGAGAGAGAAGACGTACCTTTGATAATAGGGTTGAAAAGTATCGCGGAGACACACGACTTCACAGTTAACTTTCGAGATGGAACTTTCACCCTAAGCTTCTACTAAACTCACCTGACATTTCTAGGGTATACGCTTACGCAGAAGGTGCAGAACATACCCTCAACACTTACTTTACCGCAGTTAAGGTATAGAACATAGACCATGAGAAAGAAAAGTCTACTATAAACCATATAATATAAGTATATCCACAGCCACATCAGTGCTGCTGAGGCCATATGCGTTGTGCGAGTAGGACGTAAGAGAGCACGACGCTAATGAGAGACTTAAGGGAAGAGGATGTAAGAGCCGTTATAGCGAACCATCAACTACTGCAGCAGTCGTGCGGGACAAGAATATTGATGTACTGCGTGAGCCCAGCGAACCTTAATGCTGCTTTAAAGCGCTTCAGTATCTCTCCCCTAGGCTTCTGTCTAGGCATGAGCCTACGAACCTCCCTCACAACCTCCCCTATGATGCGTGGCCACTCTCTTATCTGAATCTCTAGCACCTCTGTGCGACTTAGCGCCTTCTCCACTAACTCTTCTAAAATACTCTGCCTATCACGAAGCACACGGTAACTTATCCACCTTTGCCACACATAAGCCACTTTACCATGATCCCCTTCACCATAAGCCTTATAGAACTCCTCCCTACTGATAGAGCTTAGCGGAGGACCCTGAGGAGTCAAGCTTTCTCTATCGAGTATCCCTCCAATATCAGCTGGCTCTAGGAGGTAGGGCTCTCTAAATACCGCAACACTTTCGAAGCTAACCTTCAAGTACCTCGGCGCCCTACACGCCGAGGAGCGCCCACATCCAGAGACACGTGGACACAGCTTACAATCCGTTCTCTCTCCCGCTCTACCCTCCTCAGAGCCCATAACCTCGAAGTACCCGACTATCGCATGACGGCTATGCCCCTCTCTTCGCAATAGCGTTTGGAGGAGCACCTTAAAGCCTGTCGGAGATTCATATCTAGGCCATATATTAGGCCTGCATAGACAAGCATAGTGTACACCACGGTGAAACTGAGGAGTAGACTTAGGCGCATTTAAGTCAAAATACCTAGGCAGGATAGCATATGGCACTTCCCTTAATAGCTTGCTACGATCAGCATACCTAGAGCCACCCATGGACATGTAAGGGTAGAGTATTATCACATTGTTACAGCTACTTTCAATATAATATATCTATTCACGTTAATTTTGGAGGAAAACGAAGGGGAGTCTCTTCACCTTATGCGTAATTGCTAAAAGGTGAAAATTAGGAGAGGCGGAACTCCTAGAACTTCCTGACTGGCTAGCATCTCAAGCTTTTAGAGCACTAAAATACATGGCTTTGATGATAACTGAAAATAGGCTTACCTACACTCTTATCTTTTCATCTTTGAGTCGCACAATTATTCACATACCTGCACTCTCATTATTGGAGTTTTCACTGACTGAACGATTGGTTCCTTAATTATCTTAAATTGCCTTTCTCTACACGAGTAAGCTAATAACCTGATCTTTGAGCCCACCTTTTAAACTCCTCCTCTAGTACTTTAAGGAACTCGGGGACTTTAGGCACTACAAGCCAGTATCTCGCAGCAAGTCCCGTTGAAACGTAGTTGACAAGTTGGCCCAGTACCTTACGAACTCCTCCTCACTCTTGCCCTTACTAAGAGTACAGCACCGACTATTACCAGAATTGTTCCGAGAACAGTTCCCCAATTTAATACTCCTTGTGTCGTGCTAATGAAATTGATTATAGTTAGAGAAATTGCATGACATTCATCGTATATTAGGCCCTGAATTCGTCCCAGTATGTGACTTATCCAGGAACCCATTAGGAAAAGACAGAGACCAAAGCCTACTAGGAAACCCCCTACTGTAGAGGACATTTTCCCACCCACCTGTACTTAATATCCATGGCTATTAAATGTTGATCTAGACAAGGAGAGGAATCTCAATAGAGAAGGATAGATTCATGCTTCTACCATACTTATGGATCCCTTATAATTTTTAATATACCTATATCCTAGTGGCTTAAATCGATATCATGAATATGCTAGTAGGGAATAATAGTCAGCAACTGTATCTTCTAGCTACTACTATTAGGGCTATTACAAGTAGTATGAGTAAAATGAGTATTACCGTACTATACATTTTAGTTAACTCATATAGTTTCTCTTGTAGCCTAGTATTCTCCTCTAGTAATCTGCTTTTCTCCTCTTATAGTTCATATAACTTCACTCGTAACCTACTTTTCTCCTCTTGTAACTCTTTTATTACTGTTTGTAGTTTCTCTACTGGAAATAATGTTTTTATGAGAACACTCTCAAATCCTGTGGGCATAAGCTCCCTTCCTTCCTTAGATTCTACCTCTACCCTCCACCAACATCGAATATCGTAGGCTATTAGTACTTGTCCAACTACCCTAAAACTCACTTCAAAAGTATACCTTTTCCTAGCACCACTTGGAAGTATGAGATCTCTAAGATCGAGTGGTAAATAATATCCATGCTCTTTTAAAGAAGGATACCCGAATAGATATTGCGAAGCTCCCTTACGCCTAACATAGATCTTCAGAGGTCTTCCATTTGCTAAAACTATCTGGAACTTACTTACCCTTAGTCTTGTTACATTAGTTGGACATATGAACTCTACACTACCCCAAATCCTCACCCTATCATTAATTAGTGCCTAAGGGGGATGGTGGATCTCTACCCTATAGACTTCCTCCTCTATTATCGTCGTAGTAGGAGGGGGTTTAGGAGGTTGAGAAATAGTGATTAGGTATACTATTAAAATTGTGAGAACTAGTATTATAAACGCGCTTATTCGAAAGATGTATCTAGTAGGCATTCCACTAACCTTAATCTTCACTCCTCTATTCCTCTTACATAGTGAATAAAAACAGAATATAAGTGCTTTCTAATAGATCCTATAGGGCCAAGAATCTTACAGAGGCGCTGAGTGGATTCAGAGAGGTTATGACTAGTACTCTCTATTCAGAAATGAGTAGTTTAAGAATGCTTAAATATTCTAAGAAAATAGTACCAAAGTAATGATACCGAAATTTCAAAGAATACTCGTATCTCCAGGGACCTTATTGCCTCTAATGTATGAAGGAACATTTGAAGGTGAAAGGTGGAAAGATGGAAGATTAGTAGACAAATATGGTATTCGCTCCTACCCTGTCCTAGATGGTATTCCGATATTCGTAAAGCAGACTATAGATGAGCAGAGAATTAAGTCGTATATAAATATGTGTGAATACCATTGGCAGATGAGAGAACATCGTGTAGTTAGAGATGTATCAAACTCATACTATTGGAACCTATTCACAAAAGAAGCTACAGAGTCAAGCGACACCATAATAGATATTGCAAGCGGTGAAGAAGGAGGATTCATCAAGGGGATATTGCATGTGAATCCTGAAGCTAGTGTTCTAATGAGTGATATTAGCTATGCTCCATTGAGAGCATGGCAACTGCTCTTTAGGAGAGAAAGGCTTGGTCAAAATGTGTGCTTTGCAGTATTTGATGCGAGTGATATGCCCATAAAGTCTAATTCTGTGGATATAATCACATGTGTGTTATTTACAAATACCCTAAAGTGTGATGGCAGAGCACTAAGAGAGATCCACAGAGTGTTGAGACCAGGCGGTAAATTTTTCTTATTAGACTGGATGAATACGGATGAAGACCTCCGTGAGATTAGTTCAAAGCTCCCCAAGAGCGAACTAGACAAGTGGATAGAAAAGTTCCCTCTGTTTGGGATAAGCGCTAACATGTTCGGAGATATGCTGAGAAGCTTAGGATTTGAGATAGAGGTATTCGCAGAGGTAGGCAAGCGCCCCCTAATTAAGGGAAGAAATGGTTTTGCAGATTTAGCGGAAAAATATAAAATAGAGATACAGGCAACATTATGGGCAATTAAAGCAATTAAGCAAGGCTAGAATCGAGCAGTTAATGGAAATAGAACCTTAGGAATGCTTTCAGAAAGTTATTAAGAAGGGGACTCAAGCAACTCTTTATCTATGAACAAAACGTATCGATGGAATATGCTCTTACCTGGTTCTTTAGCCTCAACCTCACCTTCAAACCTTTTCTCAATAACCTCCATGAAGCCGCATATCCTATTAATGAGTGAGACTAATCTCTCGTGAATTAATTTTTCATAAACACCTGCATATGATCCTCTGCTACACACTAAGAGACCTCTAAAGCTTCCTATTCTCTCATTCACGTAGCCCAAGTACTCCTCAGGGCTCTTCTTGCCAATAAAAAGAACCCCTATCAATCCCTTACTAATAGCTCTTAGTATCTTCTCCATCTCTGCTTTCCCAATCTCTACTTGAATTACATCTTCTAATGTAGCAACTTCTCTACTTCTAAGCTCTAACATAGGAATTATAACTCTGTCCAGAAGAGGCTTAACTTCAGGTGGAGGGTTAAGCGTAATCTTCTCTTCAAGCTTTACACTATCGAGCTTCAGCACTATCTCTCTGTACTTAGTTTTCTGAAACTCTCTTTCTAACACACTAACCACTTCTTTACCTACTCTTTCTTCACACTTTAAAGCAAACTTATATGCATAGTAGCTCGTTATAGTCTCCCTAAGCTCAGAACTTAATACTCTCTCAAAGGGTAGGATTGCCTCAAAGACCTTCTTGAGTATGAATGCTATTTGCTCAGGATAACTCATATCACTAAAGACAATTATATCCCTATACTCTTTCCTCTTAAGTCTCTTTACTACTTTCTTACTAAACGCTAAGAGTCGAGAAGAGACCGTTCTTGTACCCTTATACGTAGACTCAACAACTATCTCCTCTGGGAGTTTGTTAATTACAAAGCTAATCTCTTCAAGGTTCTCTCTTACAAACTTGAGAGCTTGAGAGTAGGATACTTCAATACGTCTTAGATCAAGGTATGTGGTTATAAAGTCGCATAGGAACTTGATAATAGTGCCCAGTCCAAGTAGTCCAAGCAATCTCCATATAATGTCAAGATAAAATAAGATAGTACTCCAAGGAGCCCAACTCATTAAGCTTCCCTATAAAGGGTCAGAATGTTGGCTCTCTCCATACAGGTGGGTTTATTGCACACTACTATAACCTTACTTCTATTCACAATGATTCCAACATTTTCACTCGTTACCCTCTCGTTACATATAATACACCTATAATCTCCTTTATCCAGATCCAATCCAAGTTTATCTAGATATTTTTCAACTTCATCTCGCCTAGCAAATGTAATCTTTGGTATAATCCTCTTTAATTCACTAAAAGGTTCTTTCAACATTCAAATTCACCTACAGACACTTCCAGCATATGAATACGCTTCCCAACTATATAAAACTATCTTAATAATGTCCTAACCTTCGTGATATTGACAGACTATAGGCTACAAGTACTTAATGACCACTTTTTGCACATACCTTTCAGTATGCAGCTCCTCCACTTCTACCACTCTTAAGCTTCTTAGGGACTTCTAATACAAAGTGCTCTCTCAATTCCTCATCACATGAAGGTTAAATTTTACATCATGGATTTTGTTTAAGAACCTCTAAGTTATGAGGTAGCAGACAACACTTAGAAATGATAAACGATTTATCCACTAATCCTCATATACGCTCTAAAGTACATCAACAACATTTAACTAGCTAATATCGAAGGATTTTAACCATGAATTTAATACTATAAATTTGGCATTTAAGCCTCTCATAGATATAAGAAGCATGGTTAGAAAGGATATAGCATCCACTACTTCATTAATTCTAAATATACCCCAAGCATACTATTCTAATCCTTTAAAGTATTATCTTATTCACTTAAGGAGACTGTTTGAGAATATTAGGGATGCACATACACTACTGATCCTCTCTCCCCACTTTCAGCTTACTAGGAATATTTTCTGTTTGATCTGCGATGCTATGAACTGCTCCATGATTCTATATGATTCTAAAAGCTAGTGATCTCCCTCTCTTCTCTATTTCGCATTTATCTAGTGCCACTAATAAGTAGAGTGTGTAGAGAAGGGCATATCCTAGTTTATAGCCGTAAAGCTGTTGAAATATCCTACTAAATTTCATATAAGTGGACTTTTTAGTAGGGGACTCTATCTCCTTAATTTTCTTCATTTTCCTATAAACACCATTCTTTTCTCCCTTCAAGATTACTTTAAAGTATCCCTCTCTAGTCTTCTCCTTAAACGTCAATACTACAAATGCCCTTTTCCCATGTACTCTGTATATATGATATTGATTGCGCTTTCCTTCAACACATCCTATAAATTTCCACTTCCTCAGATTCATTAAATCAATTACTTCACTCATTCTCTTCCCTCAATACCTCATTCCTCAAGACTTATTACACCCTATATTCTTTTTACTTTTTCCTCTTGTATTCTAGTGCTAAAACGTGCTTTTCTCAAAACGCAAATTAAAACAAATTCAAGATAGTGCCATTTTATTAGCACTAGCTTAGCTCTTTAACTCAAATGACGCTATTAGTCAAAGATACTTGAACTCGAATACTTTCTCTTAAACAGTAAGCGGCATATCAGTCTAATATGCTGGGTTTTAAGCTTCTGATCTCGTCCTTAAGACTAAGAGGATTAAAAGCTGGTCAATTCTATTATCTCTCTTCATTAGACTATCGAGAGAAGGAGACTAATTCGCTTAGAAGTTTTTATCGACAAACATAGTTTCCATACTCTAACTTTCTGAAACGTTCAGCTGTTGAGAAGCTTAACTGTTAATAAGTAGTTGGAGAAGACTTCCCATAGTATGCTAGCAACCTCAAAGAGCTTAAAGATTATCGTGGAATGCATGTAGCATTTACTTCAAATCCGACAATACTGTTACTGGAAGAAATGGCTAAGGATTATTCTAGCTTCAGCGCTACTTTATCTAAAAGAGGGAGAAAACTGAAGAAATTGTATAAATCTACCCTAACTTTACAAGAAAATTCCTCAATCTATCTGAAGAGGAACTGTCCAAAATGGTGAAAGAACAGATTATGAGTAACAGAAAATATTAGAGAGTTTATCCAAAGGCTATAGCTAAGGAGGTCATGGAGAGGATAGGTGTAAAAATAACATACTCTCAACACTTATCCTGCCACGATTTAAGCATAGTATATGAGATGTAAAAAGAGAGATTGTAAGCTTGGCTATAAGTCTAATTGAAACATGCTTTTCCAAAAATTTCTTATATATCGTCACTTCTGGGTACTTTTCCTAGATTCATATTTCTTCTTAAGAGCTTCAGCTAACTTTAGAACTACCTCAACGCTCATTAAATCCTTTACATACCATCTTCCATACTCTCTACTAATCACTACCATGTCTACTCCCTCTGGTAGTACTTCTACCGGTATCGATGGCCTTCTTACAGTTTCCACAACCTCTGGTTTAATTGTAGGAACCGAGGGTCTGATAGTGGGTTTAAGATATTTTAACACACTTGAATAAATTTTGTAAGCCTTTGGTGATTTCTCCCTTATCTCCTCTAGCTCTGCTCCACTATTATCCCTTAGGAAAAGGGTAAACTGTTCTTCAGTAGCTCCTTCTGGATATCTTTCTGTCACTTCAACAAAAAGCTGAACCTTCCTAGCTGCTTCACACTTTGCAGCTTCACGCTCTTCTGGAGTAATCCCGAGTAGTATTCTTTTTGCTAACTCAGTCATAATAACCCTTCCCCTCTCAGCCCTAACTAACCCCCAATCTCTTAAAGCTCCTACGATAATATTGAAGCGTCCGCCTCTCTTCTTTATAGCGTCAGAAAAAGTATCTCGCCTCGCCTCTCCGCCGCATTTTTCATGAAGCACCTTCGTGAACGCTATAGCTTCGTCTAGACTTATAGCCGGATATGTGTACCTTCCAATCCTGGGCATATACTCACCTCCTTTAGTCCCTCTATTTTACTCTCCAAAAGTCATATTTAAAGTTTTCCACAAGTCTGTCTCTATGTCCATGTCCGTGGTAATTATAATAGGTCTCGTGGATAAGTTCTCATGCAGAAATTACTAATCCTAAGATATAGGCTTCCATTAATATGTACTCCATGGATCTTAACGCTTCTCTAGTAGGCTATGGTCTATCGGGCATTCACCATGTATTTTAAAGCATGCTACATAGGTCTTTCTATCGCAGATTGCGGAACATACTGAGCGCATTATCACTTAACCTCTCAAGAGAACAGCATATTCTTAAAGGACTATGTGGGATAAACACATTTAGCAAATTAAACAGCAGGATCCAGAGTACAGATAATGAGATGACAAAGGTGCCGAATAATAGAATAAGCTTCCCTGTAGTATTTCTATCATAAATCCATAGGATTACTAGTGCCAAGATGGCAATAAACATGAATATTAGTAGTAAGGAAAAGGGAATTATTTTTAAGTACCATAATATTAAGCACCATAATATATGCTCTGAGAATATTATTAAGCGCCATGACGTACACCCTACAAAGTATCCTACGAGGCCACTAAACAATACATATAATACAAGTAATACAAATTCCATGACTTTTTCTAATTTTAATACTGGGAAACGCTTCATAATCTCTAGTTCCGAATAATAACTGCTATCCTTAGTATCTTTCGTTGATATTATTGTTGCCCATCCCACGAGTACTATGTCTTTCTATTGTTCTACTTTTCATCATTAGCTTCGAATCCTAGGAGTATGAATCATATTCTAAGAGTATACACTTACATCTAAAGATAACCTACTTGACTGCATAATCTATAGGCTTCATACTGGTAGTGAGAAGTACTATCGGGTCCTTAAACTGTTAGCTTACCTCGTAACCCAGTGAACTAGTCCAGATTGAAACTTCACACCCTATCAGAAATATCCCTTTGAGTATAAAACCACAAACTCTACTAGTAGAATCCATGCTATTAATCCTCATCTCATGAATGTCAGATTTTACACTAGGAATTTCGTTTAAGAGTCTCTAAATTACGAAGTAATAGATGCCTAGAAATGATAAACGATCTATCCACTAATCTCTATATATGTTTTAAACCACATCAACATTTAATTAGCTTAGACATCATATAGACAAGCTGTAATAGCGTTAATTTTATTTTAGAAAAATTCAACTATATCACGAGAATATGCCTGGTATTATGATTAATATTGTTAGTTTTATGCATCCTCACATTAAATCACTACTTTACGAAGGACTATGGGGATTTCCACTTGGTAGAGTTAGTAAAGATGGAAAAGGAATTAATGAGAGAAAATGGGAAAAGATCCAACCTGACACTGAAGTTCTAATTTATGGAGAGTATAAAGGTACTAAAGGAGTTTGGCTAATTGGTAGAATTCTTAGTAAAGTAAAGAGATTCGAGCCTATCAAGTATTGGATTCGAGATCCAACAGGCTATCCACTACAAATTTATTTAGAGATAACATTCCCCAAACATGTAAAACCATCATTAGATAATCCGTATAAATTAGAATGGCTAGATAAGATTACACCAATCAAGAGGAGTGAATTATTAACAATATTTGGACTAAGAATATTTAGAGCTCCCGCAGATAGATGGTCATTAATAGTCTTTGGTAATACCAGTGAAAGAGGGGTAACTTATTCATACGATAAATTCAAAGCAATCTATGACGAATTTAGAGCTAGAAACCTTCCTAAAATGAAGGTTAAGATCGATCATGACACTATCAAGAACATTATCTACCAAATTGGACTAATGCAAGGTAAATATCCTGATAAAGAATATCCAATTGAAGACCAGAGAATCGATGTTGTTTGGCGTAAGACCAGCAAAAGCGTCCCCTATATAGCATTCGAAATTCACATCAAGGGCAACATATTTGCAGACTTAGCCAAATTAAAACACGCTTACGATCTATGGAATAGTAAACCAGTACTCATAACTACAAAAGATAAAGTTGATAAAGTAACAAGTTGGGTCAAGGGAACATTCCACGAAATTGCTGAAAGTTTCAAGGTAATTACAATCGATGAAATTCTAAAATATTATGAAATGAAAAGAAAATTAAAAGATTTTGAGAAATATCTAGGGATAATGTGAAGCCGAGGAATATTCGAATATACCTTAAGGAATATCTTCTATCATTACTGCTTGGAGAAGGGCTAGTCCAGTGCTGAGAAGAGCTCTTTAAGCCTTAGGCTTGATATGTTCTAATGATCCTGTCTACAAAGCGTTTTAGCGAGGTTGAGAAAGCGTCAACGACAATAGGTGAGAGCGCGTAGCTTTTACTACGAGGCCTTTTAGGCATAGACTTTGAGAGCTCTATTGCAAGCTCCAAAAATACTGAGAAAGCTTTCGCTACACCTACATATTGTTCCTCCAGTAGATTGTTGAGGAAATTATTCCACTTCTCAATATTCCTGGCTCTTCTGACGAGTATGAAATAGGCGCCTATTACTGGTCCTAAATCTTCCCGTATGGCATAGACTTGCGCATCTTCGGAGACCTTCGAGGGTATAATAGCGCCTTGCTTAGCTAACGCCTTAACCACCCCCTTGAATACCTTATCCGTACTCCTACCGTTTAGTCTCAGAATAGTTGTTAGCTTCCCCTCACTCCCAATATTATATGATATCTCCCATCCCCTTTTCCTTCTCCTTAAGGACATGTAATATGTGAGTTTCTCCACAGATCTCATACTCCTTCACCTGTAAGCTTCCATGAATAGGGCAAGTCTACTTAGGAGGAGTAAAGGAGTAGCTTTATAC
>Ga0190367_1001204_pt1 | contig 15550 bp, 16 predicted proteins | sample 4872181011_MG_FD_171838 | JGI IMG/M metagenome (GOLD analysis project Ga0190367, IMG submission 171838) | Hydrothermal vent microbial mat bacterial communities from Southern Trench, Guaymas Basin, Mexico - 4872-18-10-11_MG | ecosystem: Environmental > Aquatic > Marine > Hydrothermal vents >...
GGTGGCTCCGATGTGGCTGGCTTCAAGAGCACGGCCGTGCGGAAGAACGGGAAGTGGGTGCTTAATGGCGAGAAGACCTACATAAGCGGCACGGAGGAGGCCAAGGAGCTGAACGGCGGCTACTTCACGCCCGTTTACACGGACCGGGAGAAGGGCCACCGCGGCATGACGGCCTTCTTCCTGCCCATCAACGCGCCAGGCGTTGAGGTGGTGAAGCGCTTCGAGGACATGGGCCGCATGGGCATCTCCACGGGCGGCTTCGTGATGAAGGACGTGGAACTCACAGACGAATACGTGATAGGCGAGCCCGGGAGGGGCTTCTACCTGACCATGGAGGGCTTCGACTGCGCCCGCCTGCTCGTGGCCGCCACCTGCGTGGGGGCTGCTACGCGGGCCCTGGAGCTAGGCATAGACTGGGTCAAGCAGCGCGTGGTCTTCGGCCGCCCGCTGGGCAAGTTCGAGGGCATTCAGTTCGAGCTGGCGGACCTCTGGACCGAGGTCCAGGCCACGCGCTGGCTCATCTACCGCGCGGCCTGGATGATGGACAAGAGGTATAAGGAGGGCAAGTTCTCGCCCCTTGAAACCTGTTACTGGGTGAGCATGTGCAAGCTGAAGGCGCCCCTCCTGGCCTTCGAGGTGTTCAAGCGCGTCATCATCTGGCACGGCGCCTACGGCTACACGAAGGAGTGCCCGCTTGAGATGGGCCTGCGGGGCGTGATGAGCTACTGCGTGGGCGCTGAGGGTGGCCAGAACATACAGCGCATCATCATCGCCAGGCAGCTCTTGGGCAGGGAATACCTGCCCTACCGGTGAGGAGTTACCTCCTCGGCCTTCCGCCTTTTTGCCTTCTCCGTCTATCTCGGTTAGGCCTGGGCAAGCAGACCTAGCCTCCACTCGGCCATCCTAGCTCAAGGGCTGCTTTCGCCAGTGAGGTGAAGGCTTCCTCTGCCTCAACTCGCGAGACCACGCCAACCGCCACTCCCTCAAGCATCCGGGAGCCGAGCGCGAACCTGAAGGCTTCCTCTGGCCTTAGCCTGCCTGCCGCCAGCACCTTCTTGCCCATCACAGGCACCCGAAGGGAGCGGATGGCGTTCGCTAGCTCGGGGGCCGGGGCGTCCATGAGGTAGCCCACAGCGTTGAAGGGGAGGAGGAGCAGGTCCGGCCGCGGGACCTCGCCCGAGGAGAGGCGCCTTAACAGCCTCATGGGGCTGTGCGATGCCAGGCCAGCCAAGAGCCCCTTGTCCCTCACCTCATCCATGATGGCCGCGAGTTCGGGGCTTCTCGCTCTGTCCGTGAGGGCGCCGTGGACCAGGGCAGCGCGCACGTCCAGCCCCTCGAACATCGCCAGGTCGGCCAACGGGTCCTCGGGGCCTATGGTCGCGGCCAGCACGAGCTCCTCGCCCGTGAGGGCCTGCGCCCTTCTGATGCCCTCGGCCAAGAAGGGGTAGGGGAGAGGCTGGATGCCTCGCACGCCCAGCTCCACGGCGGCCGTGATGACCTCAGCCACGCGCTCCGGCCTGTTGTAGAAGGCAGCCCAATAGGCGTAAGAGCGGCTCCCGAACTGACCAGCCCCTATGAAGGGAGAGGTGCCGAGGAGCACGCGAGGTAGCTTAATGCCCTTTACCTCAAGCCATGCGTGCTCCAAAAACCTCCTCACTTCCTCCAAGCTGAGGAGCTCCTCCCGCACGTGCTCACCTCTGCTGCCGCGCCCTTTAGAACTCGTAGGTCTCGCCTGGCTTGAGCACGACCACCTTGACATCGGGTGCCTTCTCACCCACGAGCTTTACGAAATCATCTGCCGTCTGGGCCAGCACGGGGAAGGTGGCGTAGTGCATGGGTATCACGGCCTTCGGCTTGAGGAGGGCCACGGCCTCAGCGGCCTCAAGGGGCCCCATCGTGTAGTAGCCGCCTATGGGCAGGAGGGCCAAGTCCAGGGGGCCGTAGAGGCGCCCTATGAGGGCCATGTCGCTGAAGAGGGCCGTATCGCCAGCGTGGTAGATGGCCTTCCCCTCCCCGCGCACCACGAAGCCCACGGGAACGCCTGCCGCGCAGGAGTGAATGGCGGGCACGAGGGTTATCTCAAGCTCGCCCAGCTTGACCGTGCCCCCCACGTTCATGCCACATACGTCCTCGGGCCTGACGCCTTCCTCCTGAGCCCTCACGCCCACCTCGTAGACACACACGAGCTTGGCCTTCCTCTCGCGGCAGATGGCGAAGGCATCGCCCAGGTGGTCACCGTGGTCGTGGCTCACGCATACCACGTCCACCTGGCCCAGCTCGCCCAGCTTGATGGGACACTTGGGGTTGCCGGTGAGCCAGGGGTCTATGGCCACCGTCTTGCCCGCCAGCTCTAGGGTGAAGGCAGCATGGCCTAGCCATCGGATACGGGCCATCCCGACCACCCTAGAATATCGGTGGGAAGGCTTATAAGGCGAGCGCAAACGTGTCTATGGAGGCACGGGGAAGCAGATATATGAGCGAGGAACTGCGGCCTGACAGGATGGTGGCTCTCTTCGATGAGATATTCGAGTTCGTGTCCTCACATGCCGAGACGCGCGAGGCCACGAGGTTGAGGCTCAGCGAGGGCCTGAGGGAGCGCATGAGGGCGCAGGAGAGCCTACCGGAGAGCGATGTGGAGGAGTTCCTCCGCATCCGCTTTACCCAGGCTTTCCCACGCACAGCCTCCCTCCACGCGAACAGGCTGGTGGACAAGGTCCGGGAGGCCTTCAGGGCCTGGATGGAGTATGCCGAGAGCGTGGGCGATTACCTGAAGAGGGCTGGCCTAGATTGGGAGACGGTGGAGGAGGCAGCCAAGGTCTTCCTGGGCGGGCCAGAGGCCATAAGGGCCTTCAAGGCCGAGGAACCGAGCAGGTTCGTGGAATTCAGCAGGGCCGCCTCCATAGCCATGGCCATCGCCCACCTCAACATCTACACTATACCCGTCTGCCTCAGGTCTGTCTTCCCCTACGTGGACCCAGAACGGGCGGGCGACTACGTCCGCGAGGCCAAGAGGGCCTTCTCCCTCATAGCGCTAGCGCACATCAAGAAGATGTATGACACAGGCTCCTGGGACCACTTCGCCCTCCGCCGCCTGAACCTGGTGAGGAGGCTGATGGAGCTCTGAGCCAAGCTCATCCGGGACGGCTTTAAAGTCCGGGGCCGCTGAGAGGAGTCAGCGATGGAAGAGGAAGCGCTGGAGAAATACCTCAAGGCTGGCCAAGTGGCCGCCGAGGTCAGGGAGAGCGTCGTGGAGGTGGTGGAGCCAGGCGCTCGCCTGCTCGATATATGCGAGTGGGTAGAGGACCGCATAAGGAAGCTAGGTGCCCAGCCAGCCTTCCCCTGCAACGTGTCCGTGGACCATATCGCTGCCCATTACACCTCCCCGCCGGGGGATGAGGGCGTGGTGCCAGAGGGCGCTCTGGTGAAGGTGGACATAGGCGCTCACGTGGATGGCTACATAGCCGACACGGCCATCACCCTGTGCTTTGACCCGGCCAAGGAGAGGCTGGCCAAGGCGGCTGAGGCAGCCCTCATGGCGGCCCTAAAGGAGCTCCGACCCGGCCTGAGCATATCGCATATCTCGTCCGTGATAGAGCGCGCCATAAGGGCGCACGGCTGCAAGCCCGTATCGAACCTCACGGGCCACAACGTGGCCAGATATACCATCCACGCGGGCACCTCTATACCGAACGTATCCACCTTCAGCCTGAGGAAGCTCAAACCCGGCGTGGCCTACGCCATAGAGCCCTTCACCACCGAGCCCTGGGCTGCTGGCGTGGTGGTAGAGGCCCCACAGGTTACCATCTTCAGGCTGGTGAGGACCTCCGTGAAGGACAAGAAGGGGAACAGGCTCCTCAAGGTTATCTACGATAACTTCAGGACGCTCCCCTTTGCCGAGCGCTGGCTCTGGCGCCTGGCCCCAAGGGCCAGCTATGAGAGCACGTGGAGGCGCCTCCTGGCTGATGAGGCCATCATGGGTTACCCTGTCTTCGTGGAGAAATCCGGCTGCCCCGTGGCGCAGTTCGAGCACACCGTGCTGGTGCTAGAGGACAGGTGCATCATAACGACTCTTCCCGAGCAACCTCAGGTGCCCTCTCCTCCCTGAAGATGGAGGAGATGTAGCGCTCTCCACCGCACCTGGGGCACTTCCCCGCGGGCTTGAAGATGTAATCCCCCTTCCGGAAGGCCCTCACCTCCCTGAAGCCGCAGGAGGGGCAGGTGAACTCGGTGGAGACCTCGAAGACCCGGACCAGTGGCACCTCTCTCGCGGCCGCGGCCACGGCCCTAGACACTACCCAGGATATGCCCGTCAGCACCAGGGCACCCAGGAGGAAGGCCGTGCTGGTGAACTCCTCGCCCTGGACCATGTAGATGATGCCCACGATGAAGAGCGCCAGGGCCACCAAGGTCATGAAGAAGCTCGCGGCCAAGACGGCTCTCGCGGGCACCTTAACCACCTCCGAGGCCTTTACTGCCCTATGCCCATGGTGTTCCCCACGCCCACGATTATCACCTTATCGCCCTCCTTGGTTACCTCGGCCAGCAGGGACCTTATACGCTCTATGGCCACATCCGCCGCCCTCACGAGCTCCTTCCTCAGGGGCGAGATGGCATCGCTAAGGCCCTCCTTCACGAGGACAGCGTAGAAGGGCACCTTGTGCTTGAGGGAGAGCTCCTCCACCTTGAACTTCTCCACGCCAGGGCCGCCTATGGCCACGCCCACGCCATCTATGACCTCGCCCGTCTTCTCGCCCTCAAGCTTCATGGTGGCGTCCACGAAGACCACGGCCTTAACGGCATCGCCCAGTTCCTCCAGGAGCCTTTTCACGGCCTCGCCCGGCTTGCCCACCATGGCCCCAGGCCCCTCGGCCTTCACCACGTAGGCCTCACGGCCATCCAGCTCCACGCGGGCCACTATGGTCTCCTCCACCAACCGCTCGTAGGGATGCCCGTGCATGAGCTTCGCGGCCACCAGGGCGCCTACGCCATCCCCTATGGGCTGGCCGTGCCTGAAGGCCATGAGCGCGTCCGCGTAAGCCCGGGCGGTCTTCATGATGAGGGGCATGATCATCTGGAGCTGGACCACGATGTAGAAGCTGGCCGTCCTCCTCCCGAGCAAGTAGTAGTGCCTCACGAGCTTGTAGAGCGTGTTCAAGGCCAGAGCGGCCTCAAGGAGGCCCTCAAGGTTGCGGACCTCGGCCTCGCTGGCCTCGGGGGCCATGCGTCTCACCTCGTCCAAGAACTTCTGCTTCCTCACGTCCAGGATGCGCTCAAGCTTCCAAACCACGCCAGCGGGGTCCATGCTCTCGGGCTCGATGGCGAAGTGCTCCAGGAAGCGGTCCACCTTCTCGGCCAGGCCCTCGCCGGAGCTGAGTTCCTTCAGGGCCTCAAGGGCCATGCTGCGCCCCTTGTCCCTCATGCGCTTCAGCTTGTCCACGGAGGTCCTGACCTGCCTGAGTATCATCCAGAGCTGTATCCTCTGGCCGAAGATGGTGAAGAAGGCCATGGAGGCAAAGATGAAGATGGCGGAGGCTATCAGGTCAGGTAGCTTATCGCCCGACAGGCCGAACAGCCCCAAGAGCGAGCTAGCCGGTATGGCCATCTCCATCGGCCCGAGACACCTGCCCCCTCATAAGGATATAAGCTTAGCTGAGGAGGGCCTGGGGGCTAGACCGGCCTCTCCACCCCCTCTGCACGTGTGTTTCCCCGGGAAGAGACCGGGGAAGCAGATAATGCCACGGAAAAAGCTTATATTATAGGGCCAGCCTCCCAGCACGGTCCGGGGGTGTGGTGATGGCGGCAGCAACCGGCATACCGGTCCTGATCCTCAAGGAAGGCACCACGCGCCGGAGAGGACGTGAGGCCCTTTACGCTAACATCATGGCCGCCAGGATCGTGGCCGAGGCCGTGAAGACCTCCCTGGGCCCGAAGGGCATGGACAAGATGCTGGTGGACAGCTTCGGCGATGTTACCATCACCAGCGATGGCAGGACCATTTTGGACGAGATGGAGATCGAGCACCCGGCCGCGAAGATGATGGTGGAGGTGGCGAAGACCCAGGACAACGAGGTAGGCGATGGCACCACCACGGCCGTCATCGTGGCTGGCGAGCTCCTGGCCCAGGCCGAGCAGCTCTTGGAGAAGAACGTGCACCCCGTCATCATCATAGATGGCTACAGGAGGGCTTCTCAGAAGGCCCTGGAGTTCTTGGACAAGATCGCCAAGCCCGTGGACCCGAAGGACGTGGAACTCCTGAAGAAGGTGGCCATGACCTCCATGGCCAGCAAGCTCGTGGCCGAGCACCGCGAATACCTAGCCAAGCTGGCGGCCGAGGCCATCCTGCAGGTGGCGGAGGAGGTGGAGGGCAAGTTCAAGGTGGACGTGGACGACGTGAAGGTGGAGAAGAAGCCGGGAGGCTCCCTCACGGAGACCAAGCTCGTGAGAGGCATCGTGCTGGACAAGGAGGTCGTGCACCCGGGCATGCCTAAGCGCGTGGAGAACGCCCGCATAGCGCTCCTCAACTGCCCGCTTGAGGTGGAGAAGACGGAGTTCGACGCCAAGATACACATCGAGACGCCTGAGCAGATGGAGGCCTTCCTCAAGGAAGAGGAGCGCATGATGAGAGAGATGGTGGACAAGATCAAGGCCACGGGCGCCAACGTGGTGCTCTGCCAGAAGGGCATAGATGACATGGTGCAGCACTTCTTGGCCCGCGCTGGCATCTTGGCCGTGAGACGCATCAAGAAGTCCGACATGGAGAAGCTGGCAAAGGCCACGGGAGCCCGTATTGTAACGAACTTGGACGACCTCAAACCCGAGGACCTGGGCGAGGCCGAGCTGGTGGAGGAGCGCAAGGTGGGCGAGGACAAGATGGTCTTTGTGGAGGGCTGTAAGAACCCGAAGAGCGTAACCATCCTCATCCGCGGCGGCAGCGAGCGCGTGGTAGATGAGGCCGAGCGCTCCCTCCACGACGCGCTCTGTGTGATCAAGGACGTGCTGGAGGAGCCTAAGGTGGTAGCTGGCGGTGGCGCCCCAGAGCTTGAGCTGGCCATGAGGCTCCGCGATTGGGCTGAGGGCCTGCCCGGCAAGGAGAAGAAGGCCGTCGAGGCTTTCGCGAACGCCCTTGAGGCCATCCCGATCACGTTGGCCGAGAACGCCGGCCTGGACCCGATAGACATAATGTCAGAGCTCACGGCCATGCACAAGAGGGGCCAGACCTGGGCTGGCGTGGACGTGGTGGGCGGTGGCACGGCCGACATGTGGGAGAAGGAGGTCTTCGAGCCAGCGCTCGTGAAGAAGCAGGTCATCAAGTCCGCTGTCGAGGCAGCCACGATGATCCTGAAGATAGATGACGTGATCGCGGCCTCGCGGCTGAAGGAGAAGAAGCCCCCAAAGGGCCTGGAGGAGATGGAGACCGAAACCGGCACCGGAGGAGAATCATCTAGTGAGTTCGACTGAGGCCCTGGAGAAGGAGGTCTGCATAGGCCCGCCGACGCTGACGAAATACGAGTACGCTAGGGTGATCGAGACCAGGACGCTGCAGATCGCCATGGGGGCTCCCATCCTCATCCCGCCCGAGGAGGCCCCACCCGATCCTATTTTGATCGCCATGATGGAGCTCAAGAGAGGGGTCCTCCCCATGACCATAAGGCGCACTCTACCCGACGGCACCTACCAAGACATACCTCTCAGTGTCCTGCTCGCCCGGAGAGGGCGAAAGCTTAATTAGGCATGACCTGAGCCAAGCGGCCGCTAGAAAGGTGGTGCGAGGATGGCGTCTGAGATACCGACCATACTGGTGGGCAGGAAGCCAGCCATGAATTACGTCGCTGCGGTCGCCATGCAGTTCAACGCAGGCAGCACGCAGGTCGCGCTGAAGGCCAGGGGCCGCGCTATCTCCACCGCCGTAACCGTGGCCGAGATCGTCCGCCGCATGATCGCGGGCGTCGAGGTCGAGAAGATCACCATCGGCACCGAGCAGGTCGGCGACCCACCGCGCTTCGTCTCCTCCATCGAGATACTCCTGGTGAAGAAGGAGTGAGCGAGGCGCGGCTCAGCACTGGCCTGGTGAGGCTTGACATAGGGGAGCCCGACCTGCCGACGCCTGAGCACGTAATAGCAGCCATCGAGGAAGCGCTGAGATCAGGGCTGACGCGCTACGGGCCACCGGAGGGCATACTGGAGCTCAGGAGGGCCGTATGCGAGCACCTTGCCCTTTTTGGCGTAGACGCGCACCTCGATGAGGTCCTCATAACCCCTGGCGCCAGCTTCGCCATCTACCTGGCCCTCAAGGCCTTGTTGAGGCCTGGTGATGAGGTCCTCTTGCCCACGCCCACCTGGTTCGTGTATCCGGACCTGGTAGAGGTGGTCGGTGGCCGGTGCACCTTCGTGCGCCCTGGGCCTGGGCTGAGGCCGGATGTAGAGACCCTGGCCGAGGCCGTGAGCCCTCGGACGCGCGTTCTGGTGGTGAACACCCCCAATAACCCCGTGGGCTACGTGCTCAGGGCCGATGAGGTCCGGGCGCTGGCCGAGTTGGCCGTAGACCATGGCCTGTTTGTTGTGTCCGACGAAGTCTACAAGATGATCACCTACGATGGCCTAAAGCACGTCAGTTTCGCCTCCCTGCCGGAGCTGAGGGAGAGGCTGGTGCTCGTGGACAGCTTCTCTAAGGCCTATCGCATGACGGGCTGGCGCCTGGGCTACCTGGTGGCCCCCAGGGAGCTCCGGGACAAGATAGTCAGAATTCAAGCCGCCCTCTTGGCATGCGTGCCCCCCTTCGTGCAACAGGCTGGCCTAGCGGCCCTGAGGGGGCCTCAGGAGCACGTGAGGGAGATGGTGGCCGAATACCAGGCCAGGAGGGACCTGCTGCTTGACCTCCTCTCCCGTCTGCCAGATGTCCGCGTGGTGAAGCCCGAGGGCAGCTTCTACGCCTTCCCCGACCTCTCGGCCTACGGCGTGAAAGCCTCCATCCTGGTGGCGCGGCTTGAGCAAGAGCACGGCGTGAGACTCAAGCCTGGCGATGCCTTTGGGCCCTGGTGGGATTACCACGTCCGCATTTCCTTCTGCCGAGCGAGGGAGGAGCTGGTGAAGGGCGTGGAGAAGCTCGCCACCCTCCTGGAGAGCCTGGGTTAGCCTCCTTCCGCAGGCACCTTCCTCACCTGCATGCTTAAGCCCAGGGCCGCGAGCCATCCTCATGAGGTGGCAGCAGCCTTGGAGCGAGACCTGGGAAACACTATCCCTTGCGAGTTCGAGTTCTACGAGGGTGAGGAGGCAGAGCGCAAGCTGCCCAAGGTGCTGGGCCGCTTCTTCGTGCTCTACGCCCTCTGCAAGGTGGAATATGAGGGCAGGGCTAGATCCTACCTGGATTGGGGCCTGAGGGTCATCATCTCCAAGCCCGATGGCACACTCCTCATTCACGAGAGGGACAAGCACAAGCCCCGCAATTGGCAGCCACCAGGCTGCAAGCTCTACTTCTCGCGGAAGGGGCGCTTCCCCACGCTCATCAGCATAAGGCCCAGGCCCCGCGAGACCATAAGGGTGGTGATGGAGAAGGTGCTCGCCCTCTTGGTCATCAACCACATAGCGCGGGAGGAGCTCCTCCTAGAGAAGACGGAGGCCGACCTGGTGAGCAAGGTCTTGGAGAGGCCAGAGCTGTTGGAGGAGGGCCTTGAGGTCATAGACGTAGAGCACCCCACGCCCCTCGGCACCATAGACCTCCTAGCCCGCGACCGCGAGGGGCGCCTGGTGGTGTGCGAGTTCAAGCGCTCCGTGGCTGGCCTAGATGCCGTGAGCCAGCTAAGGCGCTACGTAGAGCAAATGGCCGAGCAATACGGGCCGGAGAAGGTGCGCGGCTTCCTAGTGGCACCGGCTATAACTTCCACGGCCATGAGATACCTGGCCAAGCTGGGCTTTGAGTTCAGGAAGATTGCCTTCTAAGCTGTTCGCGGTCGCCCCTACTCCGGTATCTCCAACTTGAGCCTCTCCCTCAGCTCCTTGTAGCGGTTCCTGATGGTTACCTCCGTAACGCCAGCCGCGCGGGCTATCTCCTTCTGCGTCTTGTGTATGTCAAGCATGACGCAGGCCACGTAAACAGCCGCGGCCGCCACGCCCAGCGGGTCCTTGCCAGCGATTATCCTGGTTTCCTTGGCCCTCCTGATCACGTCGCGCGCTATCTCCTCTGCCTCGGACGGCAGCTCGGCCCTCTCCACGATGCCGCGCACGTAGATGCTCGGGTCGGCGAGCTTCACGGGCAGGCGGAGCTCCTTGAGCAGCAGCCTGTAGCAGCGGGAGACCTCCTTCTTGGCGTTCTCAAGGGCCTTGGTCTCGCCACGCTCATCGTAGGCCATGACGGATATCTCGGCTACCTTCTTCAGCCTAACCGGCACGCCCAGCTTACGGCAGGCAGCGTAGAGGGAGGCGGCCACCATGGAAACGATGGAGCGGCCGCGCACCAGGCCCTTCCGCAGGGCCTCCCGGTATATCCTTATGGCCTCATCGCGCACGTAGCTCGGCAGGACCAGCTTCTCGCAGAAGCGCTTCAGGACCGTGAGAGCCTGCTCCAGATTGCGTATCTCGGATGGCTGGCTCTTCACCCGCTCGTCCCAGCGCCTCAGTCGCTCTAGCTCCCTAAGCGTCTCAGGCGAGAGGGGCTCGCCCAGGGCGCTCCTGAGCGGCCTATCCATCTTCGTGGCCAGGCCCTTGTCCGGGATGGCGATCGAGATGGGCGGGCCGGTCCTCATGACACGGCTCCTCTCCTCGGGCGTAAAGGCCCTATACTCCGGGCCCTGGTCCACGAAGTGGTCATGCACCACGGCACCGCAGGCCGAGCACACCACCTCGCCCTGCTCATAATCATAGGCCAGGCTATTCCTGGCGCCGCAGAACGGGCACCTCCTCTCCTCGACCATGCTCACCGCCACCATCTTTCCACCTTCCCACGGCCAGAGTCGCGAGCCAGGTGGAAGCCCTCCATCATTCAGATCAGGCCCTCACCACAGCTCATTCCCGGCCGTTCTCCCGGGTAAAGGAGGGTTAGCCAGGAATATATAAGCTTTTCGATAGAGGAGAGGGCAGGCCCCAAGGCGAAATACTTAAACCCCTCTGGGCCGTGCTACCGCCCGGACCATAGCCCGGTGGTGTAGCGGAAGCATCCCAGGCTCTGGCCCTGGGGGTCGTGGGTTCGAATCCCACCCGGGCTACCAATCTCCCAGGCCCACCGCTCGCCAGCCCTTATAAGGAGCTCACGGCCCAGGGGAGCCGATGGAGGAGAAGGCCAGGTTCATCAAGGGGAAGCGTATAGGAAAAATGCGCAGCCTGTGAGTGCTCAAGATTGGTCGTGAGGGTGAGGCTGAGGGTAAAAGGTAGGACGGGGCAGGTGGAGCTCCCGGCCCTCGTGAGCAGCGGCTTCGAGGCAGATGGGCCCTGGGCTACCGCATCGCAAAGCCCATAGAGGTAGAGCTCGTCCTCGGCGATAGGGAGCCTGTCAGGGCGGAGGCACTGGAAACCGCCATGCCTGGCGAGACGGAGGCCGTGATAAGCGATTTCCTCTCCTCTGAGCTCAGCATAGTCATCCTGGACGCCAGGAGAGGGCTCTGGTGCCTGAGGGACGAGCTGGGGAGGAGGGAGAGTGCGGAGTTGCCGCTCCTGAGGGCTCCTTTCCTCACGCCCTTCCCAGCTTCCTCAGGAGTTCCCTCGCGTTCTCCCTGAGCACACCCTCCTTCTCCTGCTCCGTCAGGGCCTTGGAGGCCCTTATCCTGGCTAGGGCATCGCTCACGCTAATCCTGTGGACGGTGGGCCAATCTGAGCCGAAGAGCACCCTGTCGAAGCCGACCGCCTGCCTTATCCGCCTCGCGAACCTCTCCTCCACAGCCAGGTAGGTAACGGCCGCCAGGTCGAGCCATATGTTATCGTTTCCCTGGCAGAGCTCCAAGGCCTCCCCCAGCCAGATGCCCGGCTGGCGTATGCTGTAGCTGCCCGCGTGGGCTAGGATGATGGGCACGTCCGGGTAGGTGCCTATCAGGTCAGCGTAGAGGCTGGGCCTCGCGCTGGCCGAGAGGGTGGGCGACTCCCAGGGGCCGGGGTCGCAGCCCGTGTGCAGGATGATGAGCATGTGCTGCCTTGAGCAGAAGTCGAAGATGGCCGCGAGCTCCTCATCGTGCTCCCTTGGGTCGAGGAGCTGGAGGGTGGGAATTATCTTGACGCCCGCTAAGCCCAGCTGCCTCACCTCCTCCAGCCCCTTCCGCACGTATTCCAGGCCCCTCGATGCGTTAACGGAGCCTATCCCCACGAAAACGCCAGGCTTCCTCCTGACGAGCTCGGCCACCCTAGCGTTAGGCGTCCTGCCGAGCTGGAGCATGAGCTTCGCGTATTCCAGGTCGTAGAGGTCCCAGGTCCCCTCCCGGGCCAGCGCGGAGGAGATGCGATACTGCATCCTCAGGTCCTCAAGCGCCCGATGGTCCACGTCCATGGCCAAGAGGACGCATTTCTCTAAGCCAGCTGCCTCCACCTCGTCCATTATCAGCTGGTCCGGGAGCATGGGCAAGGGGTGCAGGTGGAAGTCTATGGCGTGCACACTTTCACCAAAGGCATATATACCGAGCGGCTATCCGTATAAGGCTATCGGGGAAGGACATGCCCGAGACTGCCCCGGAGGCCTACAGCTATCCGCTGCTCATAAAGCACCTCATAGAATACGGCGTCGCGAGAGCTCCGAAGAAGGAGATAGTGTATAGGGATTTAGTCCGCTACACCTGGCACGACTTCTACCACGACAGGCTGAGGAGGCTGGCCAGGGCGCTCGCGGACCTGGGCGTGAAGCCGGGCATGAAGGTGGGCGTGCTGGACCTCGACACGCACCGCTACCTTGAGCTGTTCTTCGCAGTTCCCATGATGGGAGCCGTCTTGCACACCATAAACCTGCGCCTGCCGCCCGAGTGGATACTGCACACGATAAGGCATGCAGAGGACGATGTGCTGGTGGTTCGGGATGAGCTAGTCCCGCTCCTTGAGAAGGTGAAGGACAAGCTGCCCCCATCCGTGAAGCTCTTCATCATAGGTAGCGACAAGGGCGAGATGCCCTCCACCACGCTTGAGCCCGCTTATGAGTATGAGGAGCTCTTGAGGAGCGCAAAGCCGGATTACGAGTTCCCGGACCTCAGCGAGGATACCTGGGCCACGCTCTTCTACACCACGGGCACAACCGGCCTCCCGAAAGGCGTCTGGTTCACGCACAGGCAGATAGTGCTCCACACGCTCTCCGTGGCCATCCAGCTTGCCTCCTTCCCGGCCGATGTCCAAGTTACCTCCACGGACGTGCTGATGCCCATGGTGCCCTTCTTCCACGTGCACTCCTGGGGCATGCCGTTCTTAGCGGGCATGCTGGGCCAGAAAGTGGTCCTGCTCGGCCGCTACAGGCCAGAGGTCATCTTCGAACTCATGCGTAAGGAGGGCGTAACGTTCTCACACATGGTGCCCACCCTCCTGCACATGATGGTCTATCACCCGAAGGCAGAGGAATACCGGGATGCCCTCTCCAGGTGGAAGGTGGTCATAGGTGGTGCCGCCCTCCCGAGAGGCCTAGCGAAGAAGGCGCGGGAGCTGGGCATCAAGGTCATGGCGGGCTACGGCCTTTCGGAGACCTGTCCCGTCCTCACCATAGCCGTGCTCAAGGACCACATGCTGGATTGGCCGGAGGAGGAGAGGCTTGACGTGGCCATCAAGACCGGTTTCCCGATACCGCTCGTGAAGCTCCGCGTGGTGGACGAGGAGATGCGAGATGTGCCGCGGGATGAAAAGAGCATAGGCGAGATAGTGGTGAGGGCGCCCTGGCTCACCCAGAGCTACTACAAGGACCCGGAGCGCTCCAAGGAGCTCTGGCGAGGCGGCTGGCTCCACACGGGCGACATGGCCGTCTGGGACGAGGAGGGCTACGTCATGATAACGGGCCGCTACAAGTTCATGATCAAGAGCGGTGGCGAGTGGATACCGCCCCTCAAGCTGGAGGACATACTGTCCACGCACGAGGCGGTATCGGAGGTAGCCGTGATACCCGTGCCCAGCTCCCGGTGGGGAGAGAGGCCCATAGCCCTCGTGGTCCTCAAGCCCGAGTTCAGGGGGAGGGTGAGCGAGGAGGACCTGAGGAAGCACATGGAGAAGGCCGTGGAGGAAGGCAAGATAGTGAGGTGGTGGATACCTGACAGGTTCGTGTTCGTGGACTCCCTGCCGAAGACGAGCGTGGGCAAGACAGATTACCTCAAGCTCATAGAGCAGTATAAGACCATGCAGCTGCCCTGAGGCCTTCCTCTCCTGGTTTTTGTCCCCTTTCCGCTCTCCCGCCCGGTCATGGAGGAGCTTCACGGCTCACGGTCCCGCTTAGCCTTATGAGGCAAGCTATATCAGCACAACAACCATCCAGAGGGCGAGCACAACAGCCCTGTTATGGCTCGCCCGCCTTGAGAGCTCCAGTATCGCGGCCGTGGCCAGCGCCCAGAGGAAGTTCACCACATGGATGCCGTGCGGGCGGAGGAGGTGAGGTGGCGCCCAGATGGCCAGGAGGATGGCTAGGCCGCCCCATCTGGCCCTGAGGGAGCCCAGCTCTAGAGCTGCAGCGAGCCAGAGGCCCTCAGCCAGGTAATAGGCCAGCGCCAGGGAGTATCCGAGCGCCCCCGTGCCCACCTGCACGTAGAGCAGATACTCCTCGTAGGCCTGGGGCATCTCCCCGAGGAGTAGCGTGGGCACCAGCTCTAGGGCCAGGGCGAGCGCTAGCACGGGCAGGAGCTTCAGCAGACGCTCCCCATCGAGCTGGCAGAGGCCCTTGAGCTGCTCACGCCAGGAGAGGCCATGTCTGCGGCTGCACCTGACCACCACGTAGGAGCGCGTGGGCACGATGAAGGCATGGGCGACGAGCGTGGGCCTCGTGGGCACTCCTCCTAAAAGCTTCTATGGAGGTGGCGGGCCCGCGGGGACTTGAACCCCGGACCTCCTGCTCCGCAGGCAGGCGCTCTATCCACGCTGAGCTACGGGCCCCCGGCAGGGCGAGTGTGGCGCTCACTTATATCTTTAATCTGGCCCGAGCCGGGCCACCAGCTCCATGCGCCCTTTCTCCAGCTCCTCCACGCCTAGCCCTGGCCCGCTTGGCAAGAGCCTCTCATCGCGCTCCACAGAGCTGCCGCCTTTAGCCACTATGTCCTCCACCAACAGCAGGTCCGAGTCCAGGTCCGCGTGCTGGAAGGCCTTCAGTGCGGCCGCGAGGTGGGCGCCAGCCGTTATGGCCAGGCGGCTCTCGCCTCCGCAGCCCACCATGAGGCCCACGCCCGCTGCCTCTGCTATGGCCGCCAGCCTGAGGGCCTCGGAGATGCCCCCGCACTTCATGAGCTTTACGTTAATCAGGTCCACGGCCTCGGCCTGGATGGCCCTGAGGGCATCTCCCGGCCCCAGGACGGCTTCATCAGCCATCACCGGCACGGGGCTCGCCCACCTCACCCGCGCTAGGCCGGGGAGGTCCCCTGCTGGCACAGGCTGCTCCACGAAGGCCACCTCAAGCCTGCCCAAC
>Ga0190367_1001205_pt1 | contig 15541 bp, 3 predicted proteins | sample 4872181011_MG_FD_171838 | JGI IMG/M metagenome (GOLD analysis project Ga0190367, IMG submission 171838) | Hydrothermal vent microbial mat bacterial communities from Southern Trench, Guaymas Basin, Mexico - 4872-18-10-11_MG | ecosystem: Environmental > Aquatic > Marine > Hydrothermal vents >...
ATTCAAAGGATCAGTGCTGTATGTGAATATTTCGCTACTATCATTCAGCATATCCTGATCGGTATCGTTGTTTAGTGGGTCAGTACCATATATGAGTATCTCATCTCCATCGGGCAAGCCATCACAATCCGTGTCATTATTTAGTGGGTCGGTGCCGTATGTGAATATTTCGCTACTATCATTCAGCATATCCTGATCGGTATCATTGTTGGTTGCGTTTAGTCCCCCTAATTCTTCCTGTATGTCTCCTATTCCATCATTATCGGTGTCGTATCCCCATTGATAGTTCCATGTTGGTTGTATTAGTGGTCTTGTATCTCTCCCTTTTGCTGTTTCGCCTATACCGTCACCGTTTATGTCGTTCCCGTTGTAGTTGCTCCAGTAGTTTCCTGTTTGGTTGTGCCATGTTGTTCCGTTGTATATATATGTTATCGTGTTTATTGTTGTCCATTGGTTATTGGAGAATGTGTTTGTATGGTATCTATTTCCTATGAAGTTGTTGAGGAAGAACCTGTTATTTGTTGATGCGCTTAGATATACACCATCTATGGTATTGTTTGCTATGGTGTTGTTATAGATTATGTTGTTTGATGAATAGGTGAGGTAGATGCCATATTTGTTGTCTGCTAATGTACTGGAGTGTATTATTGTATTGTTCGTCTTCCAGAGCTCTATGGCTATGTCAGCATTCTTTATGTTCTGGTATTTTATGGTGATGTTCCTACATCTCACAAGTATTATTTGCCCTCTAGGACCCCATATCTCTATGTTGCTTTCATCTTCGAGGTATTCTAGTGGTAGGTCGTTGACGGTGTTCCCATGTATTGTGTTTCTGTATGAATTCTTGATGAATACTCCATTGTCCACTAGTTTGTTGTATATGATACTTGTCTCTGATGACGAGTCTAGGAATATTCCATAGTCACCATTACTGGTTATTGTGTTATTCTGTATTAGGTTTTCTGGGGAGCCCCCAATATATATGCCGTTCATCTCGTTACTGGTTATTGTATTGTTGGATATTATGTTGTATTTTGAGCTATACCGGAGCCATATACCATCATCTCTGTTTCCTGCTATTACATTCCCATATATTATATTGTGTTTCGCCCCGTTGAGGTATATCCCCTCATCATTATTGTATGAGATTGTATTTTCATGGATAGTGTTATTGTCGGAGTGATATATCCTGATTCCCTCATCATTATTGCTGGTTATCGTGTTGTTGAATATTGTGTTATTATGGGAATAATACACATATATTCCCTTATGACAGTTCTTTATCATGTTACCAGACACGGTATTGTTGGACGAGCGGTATATGTAGACCCCATCATCATAGAGGTCTAGGAGCATATTTCTGCCTATATGGCAGTGGGAAGAATAGTAGAGACGTATTCCCTCGCAATCATTATCATATATGACGTTATCATATATACTACAGGCAGTCGCCTCCTTTAGGTATATTCCAGCCGTGGCGGTATTACCCGTTATTGTATTTGAGAAGATAGTGTTATTGGAGACATAGGCGGCATATATGCCACCATTACCTATGTTATTTCTGATTATATTGGCGTATATGGTATTATTGTGGCTTTTCTCATCAACTATGCCCCCATTCCACCAAAAACCACCATTCCCCTCGATCACGTTAGCATATACCCTACTGTGGTTTGATGATGTCATATATATACTATATAAACAACCTGTCACTCGATTAGAATAGACCCATGCCCCCGATGACATGCGTATTCTGATACCATTGCTGTTTTTTCTCACGGTATTGTTATATATTTGGCTCTGGGGTGATAGCTCGATAAGAACGCCATAGGTGTTGCCGAAAAGCTGGTTGTCAAAAATCTTGGATTTGGGCGAATTATATACGTATATGGCTCTATCCCAGCCAGACAGGATGAGCCCCCTTATTGTTACATTAGTAGCATTATAAACATACACACCATATGTATTAGCTTCGTCCACACCACTAACAAGATGTCCTAAACCATCAAGAATAACATCACTCGCATTAATGTATATACATACATCTCCCCCAAAGTTTATTATATTACTATCTAACCTATAGTACCCAGGTTTGTCTATCAAAATGTACCATGTGGATGGGGACGTATCACTCTTTAATTTTTGCTCCCTATGGAGGCTATATATGTCTCTAAGTCCTCCAGTTTTTGGATCCCCCACATTCTTGCTGATCCAGCCATCCATATCGAGGGCTATAGTATTGTTTTTACCCAACCAGCCCCATTCTAGATGTATAGTAGCTATTGATAAGAATAGAATAGATACAAAGAAGATCGCTCTATATGTGTTCATTCTCATCCCCTCAATGCTTTGTCCAATATACAAGAATATAAATAATAATATAGACACTAGTGGGTGCAAAGCTCCTTCTTGATAAGGCATCAATAGGGTCGACCAGCAAGATGGAATGGGAGCATAAATATTAGACCTAGTCTTCGATATCGGCTACTAGAATTTTAACAAATATTACACATAAAGGTTATATTTGGTGGCGAGTATAATAATATATATGAAAATAATGAATTTGGTGTATCATATGAGGAACTTCACAATCTACATATTATTATTGCTTGTATTAAGCATTTTTAACTTAAATCTCTTCAGTGGTAATACTACATATACAATTGATAATAATCCAAACGCAAGAACTTTTACTATGAAAAAATCAGTTAGATCTGATATTCCCCTTGCTCGGAAGTCATACAATGATAAAACAATACTAAAAACGGCACAAGCCACTGGATATCGGCCAATAATTAATCTTACGACTAATGGCTGGGTGTTTAAGGATCCGTTATTAATGAACCAAACATCAAATGAAACTGTAGATGTCGCAATTTCTAAGAATCCATTAGGGAAGGAGGAGTACGTAGTTGCCATACTGAGTAGATTCTGGGATGGTGAGGATTTATATAGTATAATTGATTTCTACTTGGTGAATTTATCATCAGCAAAAATATTTCTTAATTATACCAATTTCTCAGCAACAATAACATTTCTGGGAGAATATTCTATTACTGGAAACACAAGCAACAGAGAAAGAATAATCGCTTTTGATGTTCTTTGGTTCGACCAAAACATTATCGAAGTCGCATATATCAAGCAGAACATAACGACTTTAGGCAATACGAAACTTGATTGTTTTGATGTACTAAAAGTGAACTTTACAGTGTCACCATGGCAGATTGGTAAGGTAATATCGCTACATTCTCAGCGTGGTACTGGATTCGATGTGAGAATATTCAACTGGAAAAGCGTAAATCTCCCGACAGTAGTATGGCTTGTGAAGGAATTGCAGAGCTATTCATTCATTGGGGGTGGCGGCGTACAAACATACAGATTCAATCTCACGTTCTGGAGGGAAGATCTTTCGCATTTTGTAGATCTAAGCAACTTTGATGTTTACTGGGCTGACCCCAGAGCTGGAACACTGAGCAACATAATATATGATGACAGCAATGATCAAGTTATAGTTATTGCCGCGATGGTGTCATCAGCACTTAGTTCAATGATTTATGTTGTGTTTGATGGAGCAATTTATGGTAAAGGTGAATTAGTAACTTCAGATGATTTTGACATAGTTCTAGACTTCAAGGATCCATCAATAGTACCAACAGAGAATATAACGGCATTTTTGGTGACTTTTGTCGGATACTCGGAATATGACAACTATTTAGTATATCTCTATGCAAGCTATGACCCTATGGGACTCGGATTATCTACGGAAAACCAAGAGATAGATACATCCCTGAGGAAAGTTTCCTCGCCAATACTTATTGATAATAATAATGTGGATGATACTGTGGCGATATCAGTATGGATCGATAGCTCAGAGGAACCAGTTATAAAGGGTATGATACTTAATTATACTGGAAGTTTTGAGAAAAGCAATATATATACATATGTAAACCTAAGCGATATAATAGCCTTCGATGCTATGATAACTCTTGAGCACAGCATAGAGGTAGTATTTAACTCGACCTATAGTGAGACCGTGCAGGCAAATAATAGTATAATTCTAGCACATCTTTCGAGCATACCAGGGGGTAGATATCCATATGTAGTCTTGGCGCTTCATGATGAAGATAAAGACTACTTAGGGGACATAGAGGAGCAATATTATGATGGTGATTTCAGACTTAATGATACGGACTCTGATATGATTATTGATGGAAGTGAGGTATTTATTTATCACACAGATGTTAATGATAGTGACACAGATGATGACCTCTTACTTGATGGGCAAGAAATAAGAGGTGTGGATATACCCTGCGTTGGGATAAGACAGACAGAACCGCTAAACAATGATACGGATGGAGATAATATCCGTGATGGAGATGAAGCCTTAGGAACACTAATAGATATTCCCGAGGATAGTATAAGTGTAATATTATACGCGGATCCAACAGACCTAGATACGGATGATGATGGTCTAGATGACTATACAGAAATTCTAGGTGGATGGTGGGTACATGTTATATACTTTAACAACTCATATGATGACTATGTTGTATTCTCGAATGCGACAAATCCAGATACCGACGGTGACTCCTTTGAGGATTACGACGAATATGTGTGGGGGTCAGACCCATGGAGACCAGATGCAGACCTCGACTACCTATGGGACATTGAGGAATACTATTGGGATACAGATATTACAGATGCAGACCCAGATGATGACTTCCTAACGGACTATAATGAAACGCAAGGAGTAAACATAACGAACCCGATAACTGGTGAGACATATACAGTATATACAGATCCATGGATGGGAGATAGTGATGGTGACGGACTACTGGACGGTAATGAGACTCTAGGGTTTAACATTCCAGGAATAGGATATATGCAGACAGACCCAACGCTATGGAGTAGTGATAGTGATGGATTATCAGACTATAATGAGACCCAAGGAATAAATATCTCTGGAACAATATACTATACAAACCCGTGGGACCCGGACACTGATGATGACTTTCTCAATGATGATGAAGAATATTGGTGGGAAACAAACCCAATAGATAATGACACTGATGACGACATGCTGATGGATGGAAATGAGACAAACGGCATTAATATTACTGGGATAGGAATTAGGTTTACGGATCCCCTAAGCAACGATACTGATCAGGACGGACTTGACGACTACTACGAGTATAATACCTCTCACACGGATCCAACGGAATGGGATACGGATTCTGATGGATTGAACGATAGTCTAGAGGCGAAGGAGGGATGGTGGGTTAATGTGACATATCCGAATGGTACAACAAAGTATTATCATATATATCCAGACCCTACAAGTGTCGATAGTGATGGTGATAAACTTGATGACTGGTCAGAATGGTGGTGGGGTTCGGATCCAAGAAAGAATGATACCGACGAAGACGGTCTAACGGACTATCGGGAGGACTCTATGGGTACAGACCCCTGTAAAGCGGACACGGATGGGGATAATTTGACAGACTACGAGGAGGTTAGTGGGTTTAATATTACGGGGGTAGGGTATGTATATCCAGATCCATTGAACAATGATACGGATGGGGATGGGGTTGACGACTATAATGAATGTATAGTGTATGAAACAAACCCTGAGGACTGGGATACAGATCATGATGGACTGAGTGATTATGATGAGATCTATGGTACTATTGCTGGATACCCAACGGATCCGAAAGATCCTGATACCGATAATGATAGTGTCAGCGACTGGGATGAAATCAATAGATATTTAACAAATGCTACACTCTCAGATACCGATGGTGATGGCCTGATGGATGGGGACGAAATCTATGGAATAAACATAACGGGTATAGGTATCAGGCAAACAGATCCCCTAGACAATGATACTGATGGTGACGGCCTAACGGACTATAATGAGACTGTGGGCCTCAATATTACCGACTTGAATAAGACGGTCTACACAGACCCAACAGTTGTTGATACTGATGGTGATGGATTGACAGATTATGAGGAATATGTTGGCTCCAACATAACTGGTGTTGGGGTAAGATACACCGATCCTACAGATATTGATACTGATGATGATGGTCTGGATGATGGGGAGGAAATAACCTTTGGTGCTGATCCAACAGTCCCTGATACTGATAGTGACGGCCTCGGTGATTACTATGAGTGTAGGTTATATGATACGGATCCAAAGAAGAATGATACCGATGGTGACAATTTGAGTGATGGTGATGAGGTATACATATATCATACCGATCCGAGGAGCCCAGATACTGATGGTGATGGCCTAAATGATGGATTTGAGATAGATATTGGAACAAATGCTACTGATGTTGATAGTGATGATGATGGTCTTAATGATTATGATGAGGAGATCGTATATAATACCAACGCAACGGATCCTGACTCAGACGGTGATGGTCTTGATGACTATAAGGAGTGCAAAGTATATTATACGGATCCAAATAATATCGACACAGATTCAGACGAACTTACGGACTATGACGAGATTACTGGGATAAATGTTACAGGTATAGGAATTGTGAAGACCGACCCCAAGGATAATGATACCGATGATGATGGACTATCGGATTATTCTGAGTGTTATATGTATAATACTAGTCCTCTGCTCAGGGATACGGATGGCGATGGACTTAGTGATTATGAGGAGGTCATGGGCGTTGACATCCTTGGGATAGGTAGGGTGTTTCCAGATCCTAAGGATGATGATACTGATGACGACGGCTTAGATGATTACGACGAGGCTAGGGTATATCTAACAGACCCCACCGACTCTGATACAGATAATGATGGTTTGCCTGATGGGAATGAAACCTATGGAATATATATTGAGATGCTGGATAGGGTTGTGAAGACCGATCCAAAGGATAATGATACCGATGATGATGGGCTTTCCGACTATGAGGAGTTTATTGTGGGGACTGACCCAACGGACTCTGATACTGATAACGATAAGCTTAGTGATTATGAAGAACTCAGAATATATGATACTGATCCATGGATGTATGATATGGATGGGGATGGACTTGGTGATGGGGATGAAGTATTAAGATATGATACTGATCCAAGTGATCCAGACATGGATGGTGATGGGTTGATGGATTATGAGGAGGTGACTGGAGTCAATATCACTAATATTGGTATCAGGATAACGAACCCTAATGCTACAGATACTGATGGTGATGGGCTTAGTGACTATGAGGAGGCACGTATCTATTTCACAGATCCAAGGAAGATAGATACTGATGGTGATGGATTATGGGATAATATCGAGATTGGTGGCTGGAACATTACTGTTGTATATATTAATGGGAGTATAATTACATATTCTGTTAATTCTAGTCCTCTGTATGGGGATACCGATGGTGATGGATTGTCAGATTACCTTGAGTATCACTATGGGTCGGATCCATTGATCAATGATACTGATATGGATGGTCTAACGGATTGGAAGGAATATTCTATTGGCACGCTAATGAATGATGCCGATACCGATGATGATGGATTAACAGACTATAATGAAACTATGGGCGTGTTTGTTGATGAGGAAATAGGAATCGCTAGGACAGACCCAGGAGAGAACGACACAGATAAAGATGGTATCTCGGACTATGATGAGGTATTCGGTGTGGATATCCCGATGATTGGTGTTGTCAAAACAGATCCGAACATTAAGGATACTGATGGTGATGGTATTGATGATGGTGAGGAAGTATATGTGCGCTACACAAACCCAAGAGAGCAGGATACAGATAGTGATGGGTTGTCCGATTATGAGGAAATATACAAATATATGACAGACCCAAGAGCTAAGGACACGGATAATGATGGTCTTAGTGATTATGAGGAGGTAATGGGTCTAAATATTAGTGGGATAGGAATCGTCAAGATAGATCCACATAGTAACGATAGTGATGGTGATGGTCTCACGGATTACGAGGAGGCAGTAATCTATAGTACTAATCCACTTAACCCCGATACTGACGATGATGGTCTAGGGGACTATGATGAGGTAAAGATATATAAAACAGATCCAAAGAATAAGGATAGTGATGGTGATGGTCTGGGGGACTATGATGAGATAAGGATAGGGTCGGATCCGTGGAGTAAAGATAGTGATGGTGATGGTCTTGACGACTATGAGGAGGTAAAGGTTAAGAGTACGGATCCGAGACTTAAAGATACCGATGGGGACTTTATACCCGACAATATGGATATATTGTTCCCAACATTCAATGACCTTATCATATTATTCGTAGTAGTTATAATAATAGCATTATATAAGGCCCATACATATGGTCTGTTCAGAAACTGGCGTAAGGACATATTGGCATTTGGCCTGTCTGATGTGGGTGGGGTACCAATGTTTGTTGTTCCAGAGGACTTCCAGACAAAGTATGACCCAAGCCTAATAAGCTCCGGCCTGCTGGGGATACATACTATGACTGGAGAGATCTCTGGTAAGGAGCTGAAACGCTTGGTTCTCTCAGGAGAAATACCAATACTGATAGAGAGAGGAGAAAACTCGATTGCATGGGTGTTCCTAAGGAGAGCATATCCACGTATAATAAGGAAGCTTAGTAAGCTACATTCTGAACTTGAGGAGGCCTACGGACCAATGCTTGCCGAATGGAGCGGGTTAACGGAGGAGATGGACGAAGTAAAGTACTGGGTTATCTCCAGACTTAAGATGAGAAAGATCGAGGAGGTTGGGGAGGAGGTATCCCCAGAGGTAGAGGAAGAGTTCCGGAGGGTCTTTGGTGAAGAGTGACCACTTCTCCTTTTTCCTATTACTAGTAGCTCCTCAAGTACTTACCATATGTGCACTATAAATCTAAATACACTAAAGACTCTGTTAGGCTCTATTTTTGGCCTTTTTCTTCATAATTTCTCTTAGCTTCTTAGATAGCCTTATGGGACTATTCTCTATGATCACTCCCATTCTCTCCGCATACTTCACAACCTCCTTCCTTGGCTTCTCCAGCGAATATACTACCAATACGTCTGGCCTGGCGCCAAAAATATCCCTAGCAGGCCCAATAGCCCTTTTCACCTGGTCAACATCCCCCTTTCTACAGTTAACGCAGATCTCCACTATTGCAAGGAAACCATCCCCCATAATGTATGCATCAAACGACTTCCAAGGAGACTTAAAAATCTCCAAACCAAACCGCCTAAGAATCCCTTTCAGACCATCAACAATCTCCCATTCCGCCATCCTACCTCTAAGAGAACCAACAGCACCAGTAAGCCTAGATACTTCAGTCGTGAGCTGGTTCACTCTTTCTGTCAGCTCGTCCACGCGGGCTGTGAGCTGGTTCACTCTTTCTGTCAGCTCGTCCACGCGGGCTGTGAGCTGGTTCACTCTTTCTGTCAGCTCGTCCACGCGGGCTGTGAGCTGGTTCACTCTTTCTGTCAGCTCGTCCACGCGGGCTGTGAGCTGGTTCACTCTTTCTGTCAGCGTTGTCAGGTGTGATGCCATGACCTTAAGTATCTCGATAATCTCCTTAAATAGTTCTTTGATTATCCTGTCCCTAACTTCCCGTATCGCTTTTTCTAGGAGTTCATTTATGCGCTTCTCAAGATCAATAATTTCGATCTCGGCTTTAACCATTTTTATCCCAATATAACTATTACTTTCTTTTCTATAAAATACTATGTTTTGTTGCTAATGCCTGTTGGTGTGGAGCACTCATATGTTGATGTAGCCTTGTGGCATGATTTTCGCTTATATTTATTTTTTTACTGCTTATATATCGAAACGAAATAGGAATAGTGATAAATATGTGTAGAAAAATAATAGCCATAGTGTTCTACATTTTGTTCATCTCGAGTATATTCCTAGCTCAAAGCATAGATAAGCCCCCCAAGACCGAGCATACATACCAAAAAGTAGTAGTATTGGCCTCACCGAACACCCTAACAACTATGGATAGACAAAAACAGAGACGCGGATTTGTGGTAATGCAGGATGGTGACTACCAACCAATAATAAACCTGACTAGTAGTGGGGTCGTATTCAAGGATCCCATAGTATATAACTTGACATACCTACAGAACATCACTAACGCCTCAAAGATAGCGGTAAGCAAACACCCAACCAAAGACCTATACGCAATAGCAATCCTAGACAATAACGAGACAGCATGGTTTGCACACCTATACATACTGAACGCATCAACAACAGAACTATACTATGGATCAAAGAAACACAACGTAAGTTTGCTATATTGTGGAGGACAAAACCTCAACATCATAGACGGCAACTCCATAGGAGGGGAAGTTAAGGATCTCGATGTCCTATGGAAGAACAAAACCACGATCGTAATAGCATACGGCCTCCAAGATACAATAAGTAGTTATTATGTCTGTGTTACCTACTATAACTATAACCCCCTGAACATAACCAATGGTAGTTTCGCTTCCGCTAGATACATCTACTATTCTAGACAACCACTCATTACTCAGACCTCCGCATTTCATGAGATAGTGCTCTTCCGTACTCCTAATAGTAATGCTACCCGAGTTTTTTGGGTGACGGATGACTATCAAGTCGCTGGTTCTCCCTTCAAGTTTTATGGTATAACGATGAATGATACTGATCACTCTGCCACGTTTAATATATTCACCATAGGTACCTATGATGGTAAGCCTCTCCGTGGATATGTCAGCAATGTATTGGTTGATGATCGGACGGGCAAATACCATGTCGCAACGTCGGTTGGGAATTATACCCAACAGTGGTGGTGGTACTATATTTCTGGGTACCTATATGTGATATCTCTTAATGACTCCATTCTTAACAATGATAGTATTGACCCCAGGATATTTGATGAATTGGACTCCAGCGACCCTGGCTATAACTATCTACCCCTAACAACAGAAATAAACTGGATCAACAATAGGACATCCATAGTCTTTAGCACTATTAGCTATGATGGTAGATACTACTACCTAACATACTTCGAGGATGAGGTAGACTCGTTGGGCAAACCAATAAATGCACTGACAATAGAGAGTGATTTGTATTATTCCTGGAGACCACAGTTTGTCGATAATAATGAGACTGACAATGCAACAATACTCTTCTGGTATGACGCTACAGAAAATAGAACAATAAAGTCCATGTCTCTAGAATACATTGATGGTAGCTTTCAGAAGAAGTACATTACTACCTGTCTAAATGTTACTGGAAAATATAAGTCCTATGATGTAGCATTGATCCCAAACCACAGAATGATAATGATCTATAATGAGACATACAGCGTGAGTGATATTGCGAATAATAGTATACTACTGATAGTGCTATCTAACGCTACAGGAAATACGTCCATATATTTCCCCCTCACAACAACAATAGGCCTTAGAGATACAGACTTTGACTTCCTCGGGGATTCGGAGGAGGTATTCTATGAGGGAAACATTAGTGATAATGATACAGATAATGACTGGATCTTGGATGGAAGTGAGGTATACATATACCACACAAAAGTGAACAAGAGCGATACCGACAATGATTCTGCCTTTGATGGCGAAGAGGTAAGGGGAATAAATATTCCCGGTGTTGGGATAAGACAGACAGACCCCCTAGATAATGATACTGATGATGATGGCGTACTGGATGGTGTTGAGGCGCATGGAAAAACAATAAACACCGTCGTGGTTTCGGACAGAATACTATATGCTGATCCGCGGGATAATGATACGGATAATGATGGGCTATCAGACTATGAAGAAATGATACAAGGAATAAGTATAAGTGTAGAGTACGCAAATTATACGACAACATCCTACATTACATGCTCCGATCCTCTAATGAACGATAGTGATGATGACCAACTCAATGATCCCCAAGAATACCTGCTAGGGTCGGACCCACTTGTTATCGACACAGATTTTGATAACCTATCGGACTATCTAGAGACAATATTCAGGACGGATATAGTATGTGCGGATAGTGATCATGACCTCCTTATAGATTCTGAGGAGGTGTATGGAGTGAACATAACCAATCCACATACAAACGAGACATATACCGTGAGGCCAGACCCATGGGATAGTGATACAGATAATGATGGGCTACTCGATGGACGTGAAGTCAGAGGTTTCAATCTTACCATACCAAACATATATAACAACACCACCGTACAGACAGACCCAATGGACAAGGATTGTGATAGGGATGGACTTCTAGATTATGATGAGGTTATGGGAGCAAACATATCAGGCACAATATACTATACTGATCCTTGGGATCCAGATACTGATGACGATGGCCTAAGCGATGGAGATGAAAAAGCATATGGGACATCCCCACTAAACAATGACACTGATAATGATAGACTCCTAGACGGAGAAGAAGTACAGGGAATAAATATAACCAATATTGGTGTTAGGCAAACAGACCCACTATTTAATGATACCGATGGCGATGGTCTAAGTGATTATGAGGAGGCTATGGGCATCGATGTTCTTGGAATCGGCCGAGTATATACAGATCCAACACTTAAGGATACGGATGGGGACGGCCTGGTGGACTATAATGAAACCCACGGCTTTAACATTCCTAATATTGGTCTGAGGTATACAGATCCAACAGTTCGCGATACTGATGGGGATGGACTTATGGATTATGACGAAGTTATTGTATACTCCACGGACCCACTATTTAACGATACTGACCATGATGGACTCATCGATGGGGATGAAGTAATAGGTTTTGATATTACTGGTATTGGGTTCCGTAAGACTGACCCAACAAAGAATGACACCGATGGGGATGGATTAACAGACTACAACGAAACCAAGGGGTTCGAGATCCCAGGTATAGGGTTTAGATATACCGATCCAATAATCCTTGATACTGATGGTGATGGGCTCAATGACTCAGCCGAGTACATTGGTTTCTATATCCCTATAGTGGATGGCATTAGACACACTGACCCCACACTCAAAGATACTGATGACGATGGACTTAATGACTTTGATGAGGTCTATATTTATCTTACCGATCCTACACTTAGGGATAGTGATGGTGATGGTCTTCTTGATGGTGAAGAAATTGCTGGCTTCAACATTACTGGTATTGGGTTCCGTAAGACTGACCCAACAAAGAATGATACCGATGGTGATGGACTAAGTGATTACAATGAGACACAGGGCATCATTATTAATGGCGTTATCCTTTATTCTGACCCCCAATCAGTTGATACAGATTCTGATGGGATAAGGGACTATAATGAGATCTTTGGTTGGGATATATTTGTGGTATATATGAATGGTACCAATAAAACATTCCACGTATTCTCATACCCAAACCAGACAGACTCCGACCTTGATGGGTTGCTGGATAACCTAGAGCTCTATCATCATGGGAGTCCCCTTGCTATGGATACTGATGGGGATGGACTAAGCGACTATGAGGAGTATGTTAAGAAAACATGTATTAATATTCAAGACTCTGATGGGGATGGACTAAGCGACTATGAGGAAGTCAGTATAGTAAATACAGATCCGATGAAGATCGATACTGATGGGGATGGACTAAGCGACTATGAGGAGACGGTTGGGTTTAATATTCCTGGAATAGGTATTGTCACCACAGATCCGACAAAAGCGGATACTGATGGTGATGGACTAAACGATTACGAAGAGGTAATGATAAAGAATACCGACCCCACAAATATTGATACGGATGGTGACAATTTCACGGACTATGAGGAGATATATAGATACAATACCTACCCAACAAGTAATGATTCGGATGGTGATGGACTCAGTGATTATGAGGAAATCATAGGTATGAATGTTGGTGGTAAGATCATAAAGACAGACCCAATGGATCCAGACAGTGATGATGATGGACTCAACGACTCTGTCGAGATAAGCGGTATAAGTATCCCGAATATAGGCACTAGATATACCGACCCTAATAATCCCGATACTGATGGTGACAGACTTATGGATCTCGAAGAAATACAGGATGGTACAGATCCGACAAAAGCGGATACCGATGGTGATGGGCTTAATGATTATGAGGAGGTCGTTATATATCATACAAATCCCCTTAATACCGATACTGATGGTGATCATCTAGATGATTATGAAGAGGTCAAGATAAAGGGTACAGACCCAAATTCTGTCGATACTGATGGGGACTTCATACCAGATAATATCGATATACCTTTCCCCACATTTAACAATCTCATAATAGCTCTCGCTATAGCCCTAGTGCTCATGCTCTATAAAGCATACACATATGGTGCCTTCAGAGATTGGCGCAAAGATGTCTTCGCATTCGGTCTGTCTGATGTGGGTGGAGTATCAATGTTCGCTATTCCAGAGGACTTCGAGACCAAATATGATGTAGGCCTAATAAGCTCTGGGCTTCTGGGAATACACACAATGACCAGTGAGATATCTGGGAGGGAGCTAAAACAGATAGTGCTTTCAGGCGAAGTGCCAATATTCATAAGGAAAGGAGAGAACTCAATATCATGGGTATTCCTCAGGAGGGTATATCCACGCCTAATAAAGCAACTAAGCAAAATACACTCCGAGCTTGAGGAGATATATGGACCAACACTCACGGAGTGGAGTGGGCTGGCTGAGGACATAGAGGAAGTAAAGGTATGGGTCGCGAGTAGACTAAAGATGCGACTCGAAAGAGAAATAAGTGAAGAGGAAGTATCCCCAGAGGTCGCGGAAGAATTTGAAAGAGTATTTGGCCACGAATAATCTTCTTTTTTACTGGAACATTTTTCCTAGTGGTTTGTCTTTAGCCACATAGCGATGTCTGTGGATCCAGTCTTGGATCTAGGCTAATATACACAAAAATAACATAGCATTACAGTATTCTTATAATTTAAATTCTATTTAGATATTCCTATTGTCTGTACTATATCCATGCCATGGCTGGATTTTGTGATCCGCTATGGATGTATATGATCTGATGGCCTTTATTGCTTTGGGGTTACTATCTCTCCTTACCCTATTTATTGTCGAGATACCGGTCATTGTTTTTGTTATTTATTGTGTGAGGATAACTCTGGGTACTAATGTGGTGTTGTTCCTATTGAGGCTATTCTACTATATCATACTGATAATCTCGATAAACATGGTGACGGCCATATTTATTCCACCACTGATATTCAGGGTATTTAGGATTAGGCCTAAGGAGGGGGAATACGACCTCAGACCCACAAACCCTCAAGTATTTAAATGGTATCTGTCTCTGAGCCTATACAAGATATCCATGATTTTTGGTAGGGTATCCCATATTACTAGGGCTCTTGTGGTCAGACTCTTCGGTGGGAAGGTGGGACGCAATGTATATCTCCAGGGGCATGTAACTGAGCCATATTTTGTTGAGATTGGTGAGTATACCGTCATAGGCGACCAAGCCAAGATATTCACACACATCGCCGATAGACCGGGAAAGATCATTTTTAGGCGTGTCCAGATCGGGTCATGCTGCTTGATAGGGTATGGAACCCTCATCATGCCGGGGTCAAGA
>Ga0190367_1001206_pt1 | contig 15533 bp, 17 predicted proteins | sample 4872181011_MG_FD_171838 | JGI IMG/M metagenome (GOLD analysis project Ga0190367, IMG submission 171838) | Hydrothermal vent microbial mat bacterial communities from Southern Trench, Guaymas Basin, Mexico - 4872-18-10-11_MG | ecosystem: Environmental > Aquatic > Marine > Hydrothermal vents >...
TCTTGTAGGAGCATACAACATAGCAAGAGTGGGAGAGAACTCCCCAAGACTGATTAAAAGTTTAAAGCTTCTTTTTGTTAAACTTTGCAATCCAGTTAAGTATAAGCTTATAGATTTTCTTTACAAAGTATCTCCTGAGTCCCTTATTGGGATAGGGAGTAGTAGTTCGCTTTTAAGCAGGGTTGATTCTTCTGACTGCCAGTTCATCTGGTAGTCAGAATGAATACCTGAAGAATGAGGTGTCCTTATTGTTCTAAGATAGGAAGCAAGGTCATAGATTCAAGACTTACAAGGGATGGAAAAGTCGTAAGGAGAAGAAGGCAGTGTAATTTTTGTGGAAAAAGGTTTACTACATATGAAAAAGTAGAATTGAGTCTTCCTATGGTAATAAAGAAGGATGGAAGAAGAGAGCCATTCAGCAGGGAAAAGATAATTGCAGGGATCCAGAAGGCATGTCAGAAAAGACCAATAAGTATGGAGATGATAGAAGAATTTGTTGATTCACTTGAACTTCATTTTCAAGAGCTTGGAAAAAAGGAGATTCCAAGCTCTGAGATAGGGGAAATGGTAATAAATAAACTTAAGGAATGGGATGAGGTGGCATATGTAAGATTTGCTTCTGTATACAGACAGTTTAAGGATGTAACGGAATTTATGAAAGAATTGGAGGAGATAATAAGGAGCAAAAAGAAAGAAGATGAAAGAGTTTGATATAAAGTTTATGAAAATTGCTATTAGAGAAGCAAAGAAAGGACTTGGAAAAACATCTCCAAATCCTGCAGTAGGAGCTGTTATAGTAAAAGAAGGGAAGATACTTTCAAAGGGATATCATAAAAAGGCTGGTCTTCCTCATGCAGAAATAGAAGCACTGAAAAAGATAGGATGGAAGGCAGAAGGAGCAACACTTTATGTAACACTTGAGCCATGTAATCATTGGGGAAGGACTCCTCCATGCACAGAAGCAATTCTTAAAAGCGGAATAAAAAGAGTGGTTATAGGAATGAAAGATCCAAATCCTCATGTAAAAGGAGGAGGGGCAGAATTTCTGAAGGAAAGAGGAATAGAAGTAGAAGTAGGTATTCTTGAAGATGAGTGTTACAGACTAAATGAACACTATGTAAAATTTATAAAAACACATCTTCCTTTTGTTGCAGTAAAAGTTGCAATGACACTTGATGGATGGATTGCAACAGCAACTAAGGATTCAAAATGGATAACAAATGAAAGGTCAAGAAGATTTGTTCATAGGCTTAGGTCAATCTCAGATGCAGTTCTTGTGGGAATAGATACAGTAATAAGTGATAATCCACTTCTTACAGTCAGGCATGTAAAAGGAAAAGATCCTGTAAGGATCATATTGGATTCAAGATTGAGGATTCCAGAAGATGCAAATGTAATAAGAAAATGTCCTTCAAATACAGTTATAGTTGCTGCAAAAGATTTTGTTTCTGAAGAAAAAGCAAAAAGATTTGAGGAAAAAACAGGAGCAAATGTCTTGTTGTGCAGAACAAAAAATGGAAAAATAGATCTTAAAGAGCTACTTTTTATTCTTGGAAAAAAAGACATAATGTTTCTTCTCGTAGAAGGAGGATCAAAGGTAATAGGTTCGTTTATAAATGAAGGTCTTGTTGACAAATTTTTTATCTTTTTTGCTCCAAAGATCTTGGGAGGATCTGATGGAATTCCTATGGCATATGGAAAAGGTCCTTGCAGGATAAGGGATTCATTAAGTTTGACTGATGTAAAAGTAAGGCGTTTTATGGAAGACATACTGATAGAAGGATATCCGAAAAAAACAAATTGACATTTTAGTTAAACATAAAATATTTATTCATGGAGGAAGGACATGGAAGAAGAAAGGGAATACAAGGAGATAGTGTCAACTGTTACAATAATAAAAAGGGTTCTTTATTCTTTGGTCTTTCTTGTGCTTCTTCTGAGTGTGTCGTTTAACATATATCTTGCTTTTCAGAATAAAAGACTAAATACAGCACTTGATCTCTATGTAGGAAGAGTTCATGAGATGATGATGAGGTATCAGGTAGAACAAAATCTCTTCAGGGATCTTCTGGATTATGCAAAAGACAAACCAGAACTCCAGAAACTCCTTAAAAAATACAACATTACCCCAGAAATCTTTTCTGAAACAAAAGAATAAACTATCTTTTTACAGCTTTTCAACAAAGATAGATCTTCTTTCTGAGACATTAAAAAAAATAAAGAATCCTGTAAAACAGACTCTTTTTTATTCTCCCCTCATAAACAAACTATCCTTATACAAAACCGTCATGAACATTTATTCAGAAAAGATCCCAAGCACAAGCTTTATATGTCAACCTGTTGCAGATGATATGGAGGTTGCAGTAGAAGTCTGGAGCACTTCTTCTGAAGACTTCTATTCTGAAGAACACATCTCAATATTAGATACAGATCTTGGAAGATTTGCTTTCCTTTCTGGTATATTTGAAAAAAGATCAGAGTGCATTTTCAGAAAAGCAGAAGGTATTTTAAAAAAAAATGGATTCAGTGTTTCAGATCTCATAAGGACCTGGTATTATGTAGGAGGTATCTTAAAAAAGGAAGGGAAAGAGACAAGGTATGATCTTTTGAATGAGATAAGGACGAGGTTCTATAAAGAGATATGGAAGGAAAATGAATATCCAGCAAGCACTGGAATAGGAATGTCTGAGGAAGGTGTTGTTTTAGATGGAATTGCTTTTGTTCCAAAAAGAGGAAAAAAGATAATCAGGATAGAAAATCCTCTTCAGATAAGTTCTTTTCAATACAATATACCCTTTGAAAAAAGACCAAAATTTTCAAGGGCTGTCTTTATTGGAGATTCAAGCTCAGGTCTTATATTTGTTTCAGGAACAGCAAGTATAAGAGGAGAAAAGGTAGTTGCAAAGGAAGATGTAAGAAAGCAGACTTTTATAACAATAGAGAACATTCAGAAGCTTATAAGTAAAGAGAATCTTTCAAGGTATGGAATAGGGCTAAAGGCTGAATTGAGAGATTTTGCATCAGTAAGGGTTTACATAAAAGATAAGAGAGACTTTGAAGAAGTAAGAGAAATATGTGAAAGATATTTTAAAGACATTCCAAAGATATATCTTGTAGCAGAGATATGCAGACCATGCCTTCTTGTTGAAATAGAAGGAATTTTAAACTTAGCTGAGTAAGTCAAGTATCTCTTTTAGTTCTTTTTTTATTTCACTCAATAAAGAAGCTGCCTCTTTCTTTTTTTCTTTCTCTTTTAGCTTCTTCTTTGCTCCTTTTATTGTCATCTTTTCTTCATAAAGAAGCCTTTTTATCTCTAAAAGAAGCTCTATGTCTTTTTTCTGATATGTCCTGTGTCTTGAATCAGATCTTCTTGGTCTAAGCTGTGGAAACTCCTTTTCCCAGTATCTTAAAACATACGGTTCTACACCAACAATTTTACTTACTTCTCCTATACGAAAATACTTTTTTTCCTGAGGAAACACAGACATTTATGCTTCTCTCAGCCTTCCTCCTGTTTTTTCAATTATCTCTTTTATCATCTTCTCATAAATGACATCCACATCTTTTTTTTCAAGAGTCCCTTTCATTGATCTAAACCATATTCTGAAAGCAACAGCCTTTTCATCCTTTTTTATCTTTCCACCTTCATAAAGGTCAAAGAGATGAACAGATTCAACAAGTTCTCCTCCTATCTTCCTTATTATGTCTTCTATAAGCTTTGTTTCAGTTGACTTTTTTACAACTACTGAAATGTCTCTATACACTGCAGGAAATCTTGAAAATGGCTTAAATCTTACAGGCTCTATAAAGTATTCTGAAAGATCTCTTAGATTTATCTCCATAATGTATACATCCTCTTCTATATTTAGCTTTTCTGTTATACGAGAAGAGATCTTTCCAACATGTCCTATAAGATGGTCTCCTGTATATATTCCTGCATATTCGTGCATTTCATAATAAGGAGGGATTTTATTATCCCTTCTGAAGGAAAAATCTTTCTGAGAGATGCTTTTTAAAAAAGATTCTGCACATCCTTTTATGTCATAAAAGTCCACCTTTCTTGGTTCAGAATACCATGTCTTTTTACTTGAAAGACCTATCTGTGCAGCAACAAGGAATGGAACTTCTTCTGGAAGTTCATCTTCTTTTTTCTTTATAAAGACTCTTCCAACTTCAAAAAGCTTAAGATCCCTTTCACCATAGCTTATATTCGTCCTTATCGTCTCTAAGATTCCTGGAATAAGAGATGTCCTCATAACAGACTGTTCTGTTGAAAGAGGATTTGCAAGCTTTATAGGATCTTCAGAAAGACTGAGGAGATTTTTATATTCTGGAGAAATGAAACTGTATGTGATTATTTCAGAAAATCCCATACCAATCATTATCTCCCTTACTTTTCCCTCAAGCTTAAGCAAAGTATCTTCTTCTTTTTCAGATGGTTTTATATATGGAAGTGTTACAGGGATGTTTTCATATCCATAAAGTCTTGCAATCTCTTCAAAGAGATCAACTTCTCTTTTTATATCCATCCTGAATGATGGTGGTATGACCTCTATGTTTTTGCTGTCTATCTTTTTTACATCCATATGAAGTGCTTTGAGATATGAGCTTATCTTTTCAGAAGAAAGGCTTGTTCCAAGAAAACTGTTTGCCTTGTCTATCCTGAGAATTATCTTCTTTGGCTTATACGGTCTTGGATAATTGTCTATGATCCCTTTTGCAATCCTTCCTCCTGCAAGCTTCTGCATAAGATACATCGCTCTTTTTAAAGCCATAGGGACATTTTCTATATCAACCCCTCTTTCAAACCTATAAGAAGCTTCTGTAGAAAGACAAAGCTTCTTTGATCCTCTTCTTATTGTTATAGGATCAAAAAATGCTGCTTCCAAAAGGACATCCTTTGTCCCTTCCTGTATCTCTGTCTCCTGTCCTCCCATTATCCCTGCAACAGCAACAGGTCTTTCTCTGTCACATATAAGAAGAACTTCACTGCTGAGATCTCTTTCTTCTCCATCAAGTGTCCTTATCTTTTCACCTTCCCTTGCACATCTTACAATTATCTCTCTTCCTTTTATTCTCTGAAGGTCAAATGCATGAAGAGGCTGTCCAAGCTCAAGCATGACATAATTTGTTATGTCAACCACATTGTTTATTGCTCTTATTCCTGAAAGATAAAGCCTGTATCTTATAAGAAATGGTGAAGAAGCTATCTTTACATCCCTTATTATTCCTGCACAATAGCGTCTGCATCTTTCAGGCTCTTCTATCTTTACTTTTGCTATCTTTTCAGCCTCTTCTTCACTTTCTTCATAGTCTATCTCAGGAAAAGAGATCTTTTTTCCTGTAGCTGCAGAAATCTCCCTTGCAATTCCAAGGACAGAAGCACAATCTCCTCTGTTTGGTGTAATCTCTACATCAAGGACAAAGTCTTCTACTGGAAGGACATCTGGAAGAGGAGTCCCTGGTTTTGTATCATCTGGAAGCTCTATGATTCCAGTGTGATCATCTGTAAGAGAAAGTTCGTCTTCTGCAAGAAACATCCCTTCTGAAATCTCTCCTCTTATCTTTGCCTTCTTTATCTTCCTTCCATCAGGAAGGACTGTTCCAGGAAGTGCAAGAGCAGATACAAGACCTTCTTTTATATTTGGAGCACTGCAGATTACAGGAATTATCCTTTCTCCTGTATCTGTATCACATATGTATAGATTGTCTGCATTTGGATGCTTTCTTATCCTTATTATCTTTGCACAGATTATCTTCTGAAGATCCCTTCCTACAGGATAAACATCACTTACTTCTATTCCTTTAAGTGTAAGAAGCTCTGCAATCTTTTCTGGTTCTATATCTATCTGTATGAATTCCTTAAGCCAGTTTAGACTTATCTTCATAGAAACTGTCTCAGAAACCTCATCTCATTTTTATAAAAAAGCTGTATGTCTTCTATTCCATACTTGAGCATTGCTATCCTTTCTACTCCAAGACCAAATGCAAATCCCGTATACTTTTCCTGATCATATCCAACAGACTTGAATACCTCTGGATCAACCATTCCTGATCCAAGTATCTCAAGCCATCCAGTGTAAGAACATGTCCTGCATCCTTTTCCTTTACATATGATACAGAGTATGTCTACCTCAGCACTTGGTTCTGTAAAAGGGAAAAAGCTTGGACGGAATCTGAGCTTTGTATCAGCCCCAAACATCCTTTTTACAAAAAGTGTAAGAATTCCTTTTAGATCTCCAAATGTGATGTTTTTGTCTACAAGAAGTCCTTCTACCTGATGAAACATAGGAGTATGAGATACATCAGAATCTCTTCTGTATACCTTTCCAGGTGCAATTATTGCAACAGGAGGCTTTTCAACCTCCATTACTCTTATCTGAATAGGAGACGTGTGTGTTCTGAGGAGTATATTCTCTGTTATGTAAAATGTATCCTGCATATCACGTGCAGGATGATCCTTTGGAATATTCAGTGCCTCAAAGTTATAATAATCAAGTTCTACTTCAGGACCTGTAACTATCCTAAATCCCATCTTTGAAAATATCTCACATATCTCATTCAAAACAGCACTTACTGGATGTATGTGCCCTCTTTCTACAGTCCTTCCAGGAAGAGTTATGTCCAGGATCTTTTCTTCTTCCTCTTTCTTTTCAACCCTTCTTTTTACTTCTTCAAATCTTCTTACAACCTCATTCTTTACCTCATTTGCAATCTTTCCTATTTCAGGTCTCTTCTCAGCAGGAAGCTTTCCGATACTTTTCATAAATGCTGTAATAAGACCTTTTTTTCCAAGATACCTTATCCTGAACTTTTCAAGAGAATCAGGATCTTCTATCTTTGAAAGCTCCTCAAGTGCTTTTTCTTTTATCTCTAATATCTCCTGCTTCATGCTGCTTTTTCCTTAACCATATTTACAAGCTTTTCAAATCCCTTTGGATCATTTACAGCCATATCAGCAAGGACTTTTCTGTTTAATCCTATCCCTGCTTTCCTAAGCATTCCCATGAACTTGCTATAAGAAAGACCAAACTGCCTTACTGCTGCATTTATCCTCATGATCCATAGCCTTCTAAATTCTCTTTTCCTTACCTTCCTGTCTCTGTATGCGTATGCAAGAGCCCTTTTTACAGCAACAACAGCAGTCTTATACTGCCTGCTAAGACCACCTCTATATCCTTTTGCAAGCTTCATTATCTTCTTTCTTCTTCTCCTTGCCTTAAAACCCCTTTTTACCCTCATCCTTTATCCTCCATATGGAAGAAGTCTTTTTACGAGCTTCTTATTTGAACTATCAAGAAGATCTGGTCTTCTGAGCTGTCTTTTCCTTTTCCTTTCTTTTTTTGTAAGAAGATGGCTTTTTCCTGCCTTAAATCTCTTTATCTTTCCTGAAGCAGTTATCTTAAATCTCTTTGCAGCAGATCTGTTTGTTTTAAGCATCTTTTCCTCCTTATTTTGGTGTAATTATCATCGTAAGTCTGTTGCTTGCTTCCTGCATAGGCTTTTTTTCAAGCTGTCCGAGATCAGCTACTTCTTCTGCAATCCTTTTCAGTATCTCATATCCTTTGTTCATATATACGACCTCTCTTCCTTTAAAAAATACAGTTACTTTTACCCTGTCCTTATCCTCAAGAAATTCTCTTATACTTTTTATCTTTACCTTCAGGTCATGCTCTTCTGTATTTGGTCTAAGCTTTACTTCTTTTAGCTGTGGCTGATGCTGTTTCTTCTTTGCACTCTGAAGCTTCTTTTTCATCTCATACTTGTATTTCCCATAATCCATTATCTTGCAAACAGGAGGATCTGCATTTGGAGCAACCTCAACAAGATCAAGTCCTTCTTCTTCTGCAAGTCTAAGTGCTTCCTTTATATGAAATATCCCAAGCTGTTTTCCTTCAGGAGATATTACCCTTACCCTTTTTGCTCTTATTCTTTCATTTACACGTGGTTCTTCTATCTTTGCTATAATCCCTACCTCCTTTCTCTTATTTCTTCTTTTATACGCCTCAAAAATTCTTCTACAGACATGGAAGGAAGATTCTCACCAGTTCTCAGTCTTGGAGTAACCTTCTTTTTTTCACACTCCCTGTCTCCTATGATAAGCATATATGGGATCTTCTGAAGCTGTGCCTCCCTTACCTTATATCCAAGCTTTTCATTTCTGAAATCTCCCTTTGCCCTTATTCCATTCCTTACAAGACTTTCAAGCACTTCTTTTCCAAAAGGAATGTTTCTGTCCGTAACTGTAAGGACTATTGCCTGAACAGGAGATAGCCATACAGGAAATGCTCCACCATAGTGTTCTATAAGTATCCCTATGAATCTTTCTATTGCTCCAAGGACAACACGATGTATCATTGCAGGTCTGTGCTTTTCTCCATCTTTTCCTATATAATAAAGATTGAATCTTTCTGGAAGTGCAAAATCACACTGAATTGTTGCACACTGCCACTTTCTTCCAAGTGCATCCTGAAGCTTTACATCTATCTTTGGTCCATAAAATGCACCTTCTCCTTCATTTATGTCATACGAAAGACCAAGCTCTTCCATTGCACGAACAAGTGCACCAGTTGCCCTTTCCCAGTCCTCATCAGATCCAATAGATTTTTCTGGTCTTGTGCTAAGCTCAAGCTCATACTGAAATCCAAATATTTTCATCATATCCTGAACAAAACTGAGAACTCCTTTTATCTCATCATTTAACTGTTCTGGTGTGCAGAATATGTGTGCATCATCCTGAGTAAATTCCCTTACTCTCAAAAGTCCATGAAGAACACCTGATCTTTCGTGTCTGTGAACTGTTCCAAGTTCAAAGTATCTTTTAGGAAGATCTCTATAGCTTCTAAGCTCTGATGCGTATATAAGGATGTGAGAGATGCAGTTCATTGGCTTTATTCCATAAAGCTGATCATCCACTTTTGTAAAATACATATTTTCTCTGTAATTTTCCATATGACCTGATCTTTCCCAAAGCTCTGCCTTGAGGATTTCTGGTCCTCTTACAAGCTCATATCCTCTTTTTAAGTGTTCCTCAACCTCAAATGTCTCAAGTATATATCTCAAAAGTGCACCATTTGGATGCCAAAGTATAAGACCTGCTCCTATCTCTTCATGCATGCTGAAAAGCTTTAGTCTCTGTCCAAGCTGAACATGATTCCTCTTTTTTGCCTCCTCAAGTCTTTGAAGATATTCTTCAAGGGATTTTTTGTCAGGAAATGCAGTTCCATAAATTCTGCTTAGCATTGGATTCCTTTCATCACCTTTCCAGTATGCACCAGCTACCTTTGTAAGTGCAAAGGCTTTTATCATCCCAGTAGATGGAATATGAGGACCACGGCATAGATCTATAAATTCTCCATTCTGATAAACAGATACCTTTTCATCAGGTATCTCTTTCAGTATCTCCACTTTATATTTCTCACCTTGAGATTCAAAAAACTTTATTGCTTCTTCCTTGTCCATTTCTTTCCTTATAAATGTCTGATTTTCCTCTATGATCTTTTTCATCTCTTCCTCAATCTTTTTCAGATCCTCTTCTCTAAAAGGTCTTTCATAATCAAAGTCATAATAAAATCCATCTTCTGTTGCAGGACCAATGGCTATTTTTACTCCAGGAAAAAGCCTCCTTACAGCAGCTGCCATGACATGAGCTGTGCTGTGTCTTAATATTTCAATCCCTTCTTTTGAATCTATATACACAGGCTCTATCTCTGAACTTTCTTCTATCTTGAAAGAAAGATCTTTTAAGGATCCATTTATCTTTACAGCAACGATGTCTTCTTTCCTTTTCAGTTCAAATTCTTTAAAGACATCCTTTGCCAAAACAGGCTCTTGAAATATCTTCTCACCATCTCCTTTAAGACTTATTTTTATACTCATCTTCCCTCCCCAGTCCTTTAAATGCATTATTATTTAAACGATAATCCTTTTTTATGCAACAGTATTTTTTTTATAATTGCCTTTACAGGAAAATTCTACTAAAAGTTACAAAAAAATGATAGGCTCTCTTTTTATTACAGGAATACCAGAAAAATACCTGGACAGGGAAACAAGATACCTAATAGAAAAATTCTCCATAGGAGGGATTATACTTTTTTCAAGAAACATAGAAGATCCTTATCAGCTTACAGAGCTTTGCATACAACTGCAAAAGTTTTCCATAGATAAAACCGGAATTCCTCTTTTTATAAGCATAGATCAAGAAGGAGGAAAGGTTTCAAGACTTAAGCCTCCTTTTACGCAGTTTCCAGATATATCAGAACTGACTAATGCAGAAAGATTTTCTGAGATATCAGGATATGAGATGAGAATTGTTGGAATAAATATGGACATGGCTCCCGTCCTTGACATATGCTCTATGTGTCCTGATTTTCTTAAAGGAAGAACTATAGGCTCTGATCCTGAAAAGGTATATACCTTGGGAAAGAAAATAGCAGAAGGTCTAAAAAAAAACAGAATAATCCCTGTCCTGAAACACTTTCCAGGTCTTGGAATGGCAAAGACTGATCCACACTATTCTGTTACATACATAGACATAGATTATGAGGAGCTAAGCCTTCACATATATCCATTCAGAAAGATAATAGAAGAGGATGCAGAAGCTATTATGCTATCTCATGGAATCTATAGCTGTCTTGATCCAGATCTTCCAGCATCTCTTTCTCCAAATGTCGTGAATCTTTTGAGAAATGAGCTTGGATTTAAAGGACTAATAATAACAGATGATATGGAGATGGGAGCAATAAAAGAATTTGGAACCTTATATGGTGCTGTTTTGGCATTTGAAGCAGGAGTAGACCTGATTCTTTTTAGGAGTCAGCAAAAGGCAAAAGATGCTATATTAGAGCTGAAAAAAGTGATAGAAAAAAATGAGAAGCTTTATAAGAATCTGCTTTCTTCATATAAGAGGATAAAAGATGTAAAAAAGAGGTTTCTTAAAGAACCGATACCATCCCTGGATAAGGTAAAAAAATACTTTGGAGGAAAAAGAGATGGTCTTATTCAAGACTGATTTTCCTGAATTGAAGCTCGTAAAAAGAGGAAAAGTAAGAGACATATATGATCTTGGAGAGAGTCTTCTTATAGTTTCAACTGACAGGATTTCTGCATTTGATGTTGTTATGGATGATCCGATCCCTGATAAGGGAAAGATCCTGAATCAGATGTCTCTTTTCTGGTTTGATCTTCTGAAGGACATTATAGAAAACCATGTAATTACAAGTGATCCAGAAGAGTATCCAGATGTATGTAAAAAATACAAGAAGGAGCTTGAAGGAAGGAGCATGCTTGTAAAAAAGGCAGTTCCTCTTAAGATTGAATGCATAGTAAGAGGTTATCTTGCAGGATCAGGCTGGAAGGAATACAAAGAGAAGGGAAGTATATGCGGGATAAAGCTTCCTGGTGGTTTAAAGCAGGCAGAAAGACTTCCAGAGCCAATATTTACTCCTTCTACAAAGGCTGAAAAGGGTCATGACGAAAACATAACATTTGATGAAGCAAAAAAGATCGTAGGAGATAAGATAGCAGAGGAGATAAGGGAGATAAGCATAGAGATTTATAAAAGAGGAAGCAGATTTGCAGAAGAAAGGGGAATAATTATTGCTGATACAAAGTTTGAATTTGGTCTTTGTGATGGAAAGCTTATCCTCATTGACGAAGTCCTTACTCCTGATTCTTCAAGATTCTGGCCAAAAGAAGAGTATACTCCTGGAAGACCTCAAAAAAGTTTTGATAAACAGTTCCTGAGAGACTATCTTGAATCAATAGGCTGGTCAAAAGAGCCTCCTCCTCCAAAGCTTCCTCTTGAGATAATAGAAAAAACAAGAAAGAGGTATCTGGAAGCATTCAGAAGGATTACAGGAAAAAATCTGGAGGTTTAGCTATGAAAGAAATAGTCTGTTTTATAGATGATTCACCATTTGAGCACGAGCTCGTAAGAGACATCATTGCACCTTCTGCTCCTGACCTTGAGTTTATTCAGGCATATACATTTGATGAAGCAAGGGAAAGACTTAATGAAAAAAGACCTTCTTTGTTTTTACTTGACCTTTGGGGACAGGACAGAGAGGTGAAAAATCCGAGTATAATAGAAAAAGAAGAAATAGAAAAGATGGCTTCACGACTCCCTACCTTAGATCAGGTATATGAAGGAGAACCTGACATAAATGAGTTCTTAAGAAGGCTTTTTACAATAGTAGATGGATGGAGAAAGATATTTGAAGCTGCATGTTCTAAGGCAGGACAGAACAGAAAATATGGTCTGGAAAATCTTATGCTCGTAAGGAAACATTATCCAGAAGCTGCTGCTGTTATATATACGAGAAAATCTCTTATTTCTGATGCAATAGCCGTGTTTAATGCAGGAGCAGATGGAATATTTATAAAACCTACGGGAAAAGATGATGAAGAAACAAGAAGACTTACGAAGGAGTTTGCTCCAAGGCTCATCCTTGAACTCAAGAAGATAATCAGAAGAAAGGCTATCTTGACAACTCATAAGGTGATGCTTAGCTTTTGATTGAGCAAAAAAGAAAAAGGAGATCCAGATGGAACAGGTAAAACAGAATGAAGAAGAGATAAAAGCAAAAGAAGAACAAAAGGAAGAGACAAAAGAAGAGAAGGAGATAAAAGAAGAGAAACTTGAGCAGGAAGCAGAAGAAAAGGAAGTTCCCTTAGAGGAACTTCCTAAGGAAGAGCTTATAGAAAAGATAAATCAGCTCAGTGAAGAAGTAAAAAAATACTTTGATCTATACCTGAGATCACAGGCAGAGATAGACAATCTGAAAAAAAGGTTCAGGAGAGAAAGAGAGGAATTTGTGAAATTTGCAAATGAAGCTCTTATAAAAGAGCTTCTTACAGTTCTTGATAATCTTGAAAGAGCTATATCTCATTCTCAAAAAGAGCAATCAGAAGAATCTCTGAAAGCATTAAGGGAAGGAGTTGAACTTACACTTAAAGGCATGAAGGACATACTTAAGAAAGCAGGTCTTGAGGAATTTGAAAGCTTAGGAAAAAAGTTTGATCCAAAATTTCATCATGCTGTTGGAGAAAAGGAAGACAGCTCTGTTGAACCTGGAACAGTTGTAGAAGAGCTTCAAAAAGGCTATCTCCTTCACGGAAAACTTATAAGACCTGCTATGGTTGTTGTAAGTAAGAAAAAACAAGAATAAAGGAGGAAGATAACATGGGAAAGATAATAGGAATAGATCTTGGAACAACCAACAGCTGTGTTGCTGTAATGCAAGGAGGAGAACCAGTAGTCATTCCAAATCAGGAAGGAGAAAGAGTAACTCCTTCAATGGTAGCATGGACTGAAAGTGGAGAGATACTCGTTGGTTCAACAGCAAAAAGACAGGCAATTACAAACCCTGAAAATACGATATTTGCAGTAAAAAGACTTATGGGAAGAAAATATGATGATCCTGAAGTCCAGAGAGACATAAAGACACTTCCATACAAGATCGTAAGAGCACCAAATGGTGATGCACATGTAGAGGTAAAAGGAAAAAGATACAGTCCTCCTGAAATATCTGCATATGTCTTGAAAAAACTAAAAGAAGCAGCAGAGGCATATCTTGGAGAAAAGGTAACAGATGCAGTAATTACTGTTCCTGCATACTTCAATGACAACCAAAGACAGGCAACAAAGGATGCAGGTCGTATTGCAGGACTGAATGTAAGAAGAATAATAAATGAGCCTACTGCTGCATCACTTGCATATGGTCTTGATAAGAAAGGTGAAAGAAAGATTGCGGTATTTGATCTTGGAGGAGGAACATTTGACATATCAATACTTGAGGTAGGAGAAGGTGTATTTGAGGTAAAGGCAACAAATGGTGATACGCACCTTGGTGGTGAAGACTTTGATATGAGAATAGTAAACTACATTGCTGATGAATTCATGAAACAGCACGGAATAGACCTCAGAAAAGACAGGATGGCACTTCAAAGGCTAAAAGAGGCAGCAGAAAAGGCAAAGAAAGAGCTTTCAACAATGCTTGAAACAGAAATAAATCTTCCGTTCATAACAGCAGATGCATCTGGTCCAAAGCATCTTGTAATGAAACTTACAAGGGCAAAGTTTGAATCTCTTGTAGAAGACCTTATAGAAAAGCTCGTTGAACCATGTGAGCTTGCACTTAAAGATGCAGGTCTTACTCCTAAGGACATTGATGAGGTAATCCTTGTTGGTGGAATGACTCGTATGCCAAAGATTCAGGAAAAGGTAAAGGAGATCTTTGGAAAAGAACCACATAAAGGTGTAAATCCTGATGAGGTAGTTGCAATTGGTGCAGCAATACAGGCAGGAGTCCTTGCTGGAGAAGTAAAGGATGTCCTTCTTCTTGATGTTACACCACTTTCACTCGGAATAGAGACACTTGGAGGAGTATTCACAAAGATCATAGAAAGGAATACTACAATTCCTACAAGAAAGAGTCAGATATTCTCTACTGCTGCAGACAACCAGACAACAGTAGAGATTCATGTTCTTCAGGGTGAAAGACCAATGGCAAAAGACAATGTATCACTTGGAAGATTCCAGCTTGTTGGAATTCCACCTGCACCAAGAGGTGTTCCACAGATAGAGGTTACATTTGACATAGATGCAGATGGAATACTTCATGTATCAGCAAAGGATCTTGGAACAGGAAGAGAGCAGTCAATTGTAATCAAGCCATCAAGTGGACTTACAGAAGAGGAGATACAGAGAATTATAAAGGAAGCTGAGATTCACGCAGAAGAGGACAGGAAAAAGAAGGAGCTTGCAGAAACAAGAAATGCTGCTGACAGCCTTATCTATTCTGTAGAAAAATCCCTGAAAGAGGTTGGAGACAAGATAGATGAGGCTACAAGATCAGAAATAAACAGAGCTATAGAAGAGCTCAGGAAGGCTATGGCAGGAAATGACATAGATGAGATAAAGAGAAAGATGGATGCCCTTACACAGGTATCTCACAGGATTGCAGAGATGATGTATGCAAGAGCTACACAGCAGCAAGCAGGATCTTCTTCATCAAGCAGCAGTAGCAGTGGAGGTGGAAAAGGAGGAGATGATGTAGTTGATGCAGATTATGAAGAAGTGAAATAGTTTTACATCCTGATCTTCTGTTCAGTCTTTTCTGGATTCCTTTCCAGGTGCTTATATCTGCCCAAAGCTCCTTCTGCAAGTTTTTCAATAATCTGTGGGAGGTCTGATTCCTCCCACAGATCTTTTATTTTAGATATAAGACTTTCTGATATTTCAAAATACGGAGGTCTTTCAGGAACAAAGATTATATCTTCTTCACTTATTGATATCTCTTCTTCTGGCTTTTGTTCCAGAAGAATTTCCTTTATTAGCTCTTTCACAGCATAAGAAAAGAATTTTTTTACATCCTCTGTTGATTCTGCAAGATTCATCTCTTCCCTGAATTTTGGAGTGATCTTGTGAAGATGCTTTGTAAAAGAGATCCTTTTTGTCATAAGAAACTCCTTTTTTTTAAAGATGATAACTTATTTTTTTTGAAAAAAACAAGGAAAATTTACTTTTACAG
>Ga0190367_1001207_pt1 | contig 15528 bp, 13 predicted proteins | sample 4872181011_MG_FD_171838 | JGI IMG/M metagenome (GOLD analysis project Ga0190367, IMG submission 171838) | Hydrothermal vent microbial mat bacterial communities from Southern Trench, Guaymas Basin, Mexico - 4872-18-10-11_MG | ecosystem: Environmental > Aquatic > Marine > Hydrothermal vents >...
GCTAGAGGAGGTGGAGGCAGAGCTGGGCGCCCTCTCGGTGGAGAAGAGAGAGGCAGAGCAATCCCTGACGGAGCTCCTGAGGGCCAAGGAGGCGCTTGAGAACTCGGAGGCCATCAGGAGGTTCAGGGAGGCGGAGGAGGCCGTGGAACACCTCTCCATGCAGGTCAGGTCGGAACTCAGGCACGCCTGGAAGGGGCTGGTGAAGCTCAGGAGCTCCTCAGAGGCTGGCGTCCTCTCGCTCGGGCCCGGCGAGGCAGAGACCTTAGCTGCCTACATATCTAATCCGGCTAGGGCTCTGGCCGAGGAAGAGGACGGTTACCCCAGGCTTCTCGGCCTCCTAGCCAGGCTTGAGGAAGCCATCGAGCGCGGCTCCGTGCGCCTGAAGGCGAAGAAGGTGGAGAAGTTCAGGGCGTGGCTGGAGAAGGCCCGTTCCGGTGGCCTATCGGAGCTCCAGACCAGATGCCGGAAGGCCATAGGGGAGCTGGACGCCTTGAGGAGCTCTGAGGAGGTCTTAGAGGCCCTCGGGAGGCTGGAGGAGCTAGAGCAACAGATCTCGGAGCTTAGGAAGAAGGCCGAGATGCTCACGGGGCGCATCAACTCCCTCCAGGCCAAGAGGGAGAGGCTCAGGAAGAGGCTGGCTGAGGAGCTCTCGGCTCTTGAGGCCCTGCTAACCGATGTAACGGGCGAGGAGGTGCGGGTATCGGTGGAGAAGGGCGGCTAAATGGCCTTCTCCATCTCGCGCGGCCAGGTCAGGTTACCACGCCATAGCCTATCAAGCGCCAGCGCCCAATCCTGCGGCTTAGGGCCACGCGAGCACCGTCCTCAGCACACACGGGCCTGCTGAGCTTCAGCTCCACTGTATCACCTGACACACGCGTAACCACGCCAGCCGTTACGGCCGTGGCCACGTCAAGCAGCAGGGCCTCGCCCTTCTTGATGGCCTCCACCTTCACCATGTCCCTCGTGCCCACGGCCCTCTCGAAGAGGTGGGCTTCTATGGTCAGCTCGTAGCGCACGGGCGGGAGCGTGTCGGGCTTGCCTGCCACGTTCCCCACCAGGCCATCCGCCTTCGTGAGGGACGGGTCGAGCTTCGTGCCCACTCCCACCAGGCCGCCACAGCTGGCCTCCTCCACTCGCCTGCCGCCTGCATGGAGGCTCGTTATCTCCGTGAAGAGGGGCTCGTAGGCCTTGCCCACCTTCACGCCAGGGCGTATCTCGATCTCATCGCCCACCCTGAACTTCCCCTGCACGATGGAGCCCCCTATCACGCCTCCCACGAGCTTCTTGGCTGGCGTGCCGGGCTTGTTCACGTCGAAGGAGCGGACCACATACATGCGCGGCGGCTTGCTGGGGTCGCGCTCGGGCGTTGGTATGTAGTGCTCTATGGCCCAGAGGAGGGCATCTATATTCGCCTTCCTCTGCGCTGACACAGGTATGATGGGCGCCCCCTCGGCCACCGTGCCCTCCACGAACTTCAGGATCTCCTGGTAGCTCTCAAGCGCGCGCTCCTTGCTCACGATGTCTATCTTGTTCTGCGCGATCACAACATGCTGGATGCCCATGATATCCAGGGCCGCCAGGTGCTCGCGCGTCTGGGGCTGGGGGCAGGGCTCATCGGCCGCTATGACTAGGACGGCACCGTCCATCACGGCCGCGCCGGAGAGCATGGTGGCCATCAGGGCCTCGTGGCCTGGCGCGTCCACGAAGCTGAGGCCGCGCTGGAACTCCGTATCAGCGCCACAGTGCGGGCAGACGGGGCTTGTGGAGTAGTTCTCCGGCTCACCGCACACGGGGCACCTGTAGATGGGTGCATCCGCGTAGCCGAGCTTGATGGTGATGCCGCGCCTGAGCTCCTCGCTGTGCCTGGCCGCCCAGACGCCCGTTATGGCCTCTACTATGGTGGTCTTGCCGTGGTCCACGTGCCCTACCATGCCTATGTTCACTTCCGGCTGGCGGGGCAGGGGCGTGCTCATCTCCGAGGAGAACGCTAGGGCATGGCTATAAGCTCTCCGGCTGAACGACGGAGCAGGGAAGCCGCCAGCTCGCCCTTATACGCTCCACGGGCAGCGGCCGGGAGGCATGTCCCAGCCCCAGGAGCCCGGGCGGGGACAAGCGCCCCTGTTCCCCCTCAAGCACGTGCTGGTCTACGGCTGGGAGCTCTCCAGCGCGCGGGACCTAGCTGACGTGGCCGAGCGCCTCAGGGCCGCGAGGTTCTACGTGGTCAGGCCCAGGCGGGACGTGCTGGTTCTCACAAGCCTGGCGCGGCCGGGCGCGGTCATCATGGTCATGCTGGAGCGGGAGCCCGGGAGAGGAGATCTGGTCATCGTTCAGGGGCCGGAGGGGCCCTATGGCTATGAGCACATCGTGCGGGCCGTGCCCGTCTTCGCGAGGATAGCTGGCATAAGGCTGACGGGGCGTTGGCCGAGCAGGGAAGGCTGAGGCCGAGCTGCCCTCCTCAGGCCAGCACGTCTATGAGCTTGAACTCCACTGTGTCCACGAGCCCTTTGTCCGTTATCCTCAGCTCGGGCAGCACTGGCAGAGCTAGGAGCGAGAGTGTCATGAAGGGCGCCTTCATCCTGCAGCCGAGCTCCCGCCAGGCTCGCTCAAGCCTCTCCACCTTCTCGGCCACCACCTCTATGGGCTCCTCGGACATGAGGCCAGCCACCGGGAGCTCCACCAGGGCTAGGACGTGCCCCTCCCTGGCGGCCGCCACGCCACCGCCAGCGCGGGCCACGGCGTTCGCGGCCAAAGCCATGTCGCCCGGGTCCACGCCAACCACGATGAGGTTGTGGCTGTCGTGGGCTACGGTGGAGGCCACGGCGCCAGCCTCTAGGCCGAAGCCCCTTACGAGGCCGCGCCCTATGTTGCCCGTCGCGTGGTGGCGCTCTACCACGGCCACAAGGGCCAGGTCGCGCCCCGGGTCGGGCCGGACGGCACCGCCCGAGATGCGGACTCGCTCGATGAGGTGCCTCGTGGTGGCCTTACCCTCCTCCACGCCTATCACGTGCGCCTCTGTCTCGCCCTCCCTGGCGCCAGGCACCCTCAGCTCGAAGTCAGCTGCCTCAAGGCTCGGCTTGTGCAGGCGGATGGTGCGTTTCGCCCGCTCTGGGTAGGGCTTCCTCGCTGGCCTGACCATGAGCACGCCACCGTGGGCCACCACGGCCCCATCGGCCACGACCATGTCCACGCGCACGGCCTCCAGGTCCGAGAGGAGCACGATGTCGGCCGCCCGGCCAGGCGCGATGGCGCCTATGTAGTGGTCTAGGCCGAAGTGCTCGGCTGGGTTGAGGGTGGCCATCCTTATGGCCGTGATCGGGTCCACGCCCTCCTCTATGGCCCTGCGGACCACGAAGTCCATGTGCCCCTCCGCCAGCAGGTCGCCCGGGTGCCTGTCGTCCGTTACGAGCACCGCCCTACGCGCGTCCAGGCCGAGCTCTGTGATGGCCTTGATGCAGGCCGCCAGGTCTCGCCAGGCGGAACCCTCCCTTATCATGGCGTGCATGCCCAGGCGCAGCCTCTCGGCCACCTCCTCAGGCCTGGTGGCCTCGTGGCAGGAGGAAATGCCAGCGGCCACGTAGGCGCAGAGCTCGCGGTCCATTATGCCATCCGAGTGCCCCTCCACGGGCTTCCCGGCCCTCAGGGCCGCCCTTATCTTGGCCATAACGGCTGGGTCCTTGGCCAGCACGCCCGGGTAGTTCATCATCTCCCCGAGCGCTGCCACGCCAGGCCAGGAGAGGGCCTCCTCAACCTCCTCAGGCCCGAGGCTGGCCCCTGCCGTCTCGAAATCGGGCGTTGAGGCAGGCACGCAGGAGGGGACGCACAGGAACACCTTGAGGGGGAGCTCCCTGACCTCCTCCCAGACCATCCTCAGGCCCTCTAGGCCCAGGACGTTCGCTATCTCGTGCGGGTCTGCGAAGATAGCCGTGGTGCCGCGCGGCAGGACGGCACGCGCGAACTCGGAGAAGACCACCATGGAGCTCTCCACGTGAACGTGGGCGTCTATGAAGCCCGGGGCCGCGTAAAGGCCCTCTGCCCTTATGACGTGCGTGCGCCGCCCTATCGTGTGCTCAGCATCACCCACCAGGGCTATCCTGTCCCTCCTGACCGCTATGTCCACGTTCTCTTGGAGCTCTCCCGTGAAGACGTTCACGAGCGTGGCGCCCCTGATGACCATGTCGGCCTTCAGGCGGCCAAGGGCCACGTCCACCAGCTCGGGTAGCGCCTCCCAGAGCTCCGTCCTAACCGGCCGGTAGGAGCACAGGCTTACCAGCCCCCTCCCGGCTACCTGGTGCGAGGAGTTAAATACCGCCCCCACATGTCCATTAGCCCTGAAGAAGGGGTTTCGATCTTGGCAGGCGCATCCTACCTGGTCATAGACCGGTCGGGCCGTGAGCACGAGCTAGACCTGGCAGACCTGGAGGCCTGCCCGCCCGTGGCCGAGGACGAGCCGCTCAGGCAGTTCATCTTGAGCGAGGAGATAGGCCACATGCCGCACGAGGCGCCAGCCCACATAGAGCTGATGAGGCGCCTGGAGCTCGTGGACTACGAGCCCGCGAGCGATGTAGGGCACATGCGCTTCTACCCGAAGGGGGCGCTCATGAAGGCCCTCATAGAGGACTGGGTGCTGGAGATGGCCCTAGACCTGGGCGCCATGGTCATCGAGACGCCCACCATGTATAGGGCCGATGAGCCCGACATACGCGCCCAGGCGGAGCGGTTCATAGAGAAGGACTACAAGCTCCAGGTGGGCGGGAAGACGCTCTTCCTCCGCTTCGCAGGCGACTTCGGCCTCTTCAGGATGATGAAGAACGTGAGGATGAACGTGAGGCAGCTCCCAATCCGAGTCTTCGAGATAGCGCCCAGCTACAGGCTTGAGACCCGCCGGGAGTGCGTGGGCCTGAGGCGGACGAGGAAGTTCACCATGCCCGACCTCCACTGCTTCTGCAGGGACCTAGAGCAGGGCATGGAGGAGTTCAGGCTCCTCTCGCTCAAATACGCGGAGCTCATGCGCGGCCTCGGCCTGGACTTCGTGCACGCCTACAGGGCCGAGAGGGCCTTCTACGAGGAGCACAGGGAGTTCTTCGTGAAGGTGGCCGTGGAGCTCGGCAAGAACACGCTGGTCCAGCTCCTCCCGGAGCGGAAGCACTACTGGGCGCTGAAGAGCGAGTTTCAATACGTGGACTCCGTGGGCAAGAACTTCCAGCTCGCCACGGTCCAGATAGATGTGGAGGACAGCGAGCGCTATGGCATCACCTATGTGGACACGGACGGGAGCGAGAAGGGCTGCATCATCATACACTCCAGCCCGGGCAGCATAGAGAGGCTCATGTGCGCTGTCCTAGAGGAGGCTGCGAAGGCCATAAAGGCCGGTGGCCTGGCCAAGCTGCCCACCTGGCTCGCCCCCACGCAGGTGAGGCTCATCCCCATCGCTGACAGGCACCTGGGATACGCCATCAAGGTGGCTGAGGAGCTCATCCGGGCTGGCATAAGGGCGGACGTGGACGACAGGAGGCGCTCCATGGACTGGAAGGTGCGCATGGCCGGCCTGGAGTGGGTGCCCTACGTGGGCGTGGTGGGCGATAGGGAGGTGAAGAAGGGCACGGTCATGGTAACCATACGCGCCCTCTCCGAGCCCGATAAGCCCCACCAGGTGGAGATGAGCGTGGAGGAGCTGAAGGCAGCGGTCCTGAGGGAGCTGGAGGGGCGCCCGAGGAGGCCGCACTACCTGCCCATGCTGCTCTCAAGGAGGCCCGCGTTCAGGTGATGAGCTGGACCTCACGGGCGCTGGAGGCAGGGGCTTAGAGCACGACCACCTTGAGGGCCTTAACGCCCTTCTTCGTCTTCATGGCCTTGGCCAGCGCCCGGACCTCCTCTACGTCGCCCTGGACGGCTATGACCTCAAGGCAATCCTCCTCAGTGAGGTGGATGTGCATGGTGGCCGCTATGAGGTCCTCGTGCTCGTGCTGCACATCTAGGAGCTCCTCCACCAGGCCGGGCTTCCTGTGGTCATATATCATGACTATGGCCCCGTTTACCCGGCCTTCCAACGCCTGGGAGGCCTTCCACTCGGCTAGGAAGGAGCGCATGGCATCCTGAACGGCCTTGGAGCGGTTCGGATAGCCCATCTTGGCCACGGCCCCATCGAACTCGGCCAGCAGGTCAGATGGCACCGAGATGCAGACTCGCTCTACCCTTCTCATGCCCAGAGGGAAGGTGGTAAGGCTCTTTTTAACACTTGCCTACACGGCCCTCCTGGTGCCAGGGAGAACGCTGAGGGCGGGCAGGATAAGAGCGCGCCCGATATGGTTTGATAGCCTAGGCGCGAAGAGCGCCTGCCTCCTAGTGGAAACGCCCGACCTAAGCTTGCTCATAGACCCCGGCGCTGCCGCCCTCCAGCCCAGCTTTCCCCTCCCTCCCGAGCGCAAGGAGGAGCTCCGCTCGCTGGCCTACCGGGCCATAGAGGCAGCCGCCTCGCGAGCGGATGCCATCGTCATCACGCACTACCACTACGACCACCACGTGCGCTTCGACTTCCCGGTCGACGCGAGGGCCATCTACGAGGGCAAGGTGATCTGGGCCAAGGACCCCAACTGCTACATAAACAAGTCGCAGTGGGAGCGGGCCCGCATCCTCTTCGGGCAGATGTGCTCTGAGCTGGCCGACCTTGAGCTGGAGGAGCTCCTAATGCCGCCCGCTAGGAGGAGCTTTGAAGACCCTGTCGCGGACCTCCGCCTAGCCCTTGAGCGCAACTTCGGCGATTACCAGGCCAGGAGGGAGGAGCTCCTGGTCAAAGGGCGCATGTGGTTTGAGAAGCTGGCCAGCACGCTCTGGGCGCGGAAGCCCTGGCTGCCCAACGAGCTGGAGCTCGGGAAAACGCGCGTGGAGTTCGTGGACGGCCAAGAGCGCGAGGTAGGCCGCACGCTCCTGAGGTTCGAGGGCCCCTTCTTCCACGGCGTGGAATACGATCGGGTGGGTTGGGTCCTCTCGGTCGTGGTAGAGCACGGGGGCGCGAAGCTCATCTACAGCTCCGACCTCCAGGGGCCGATCATCGAGGACTACGCGGCCTGGCTGGCGCGCGAGGACCCGGACCTGCTCGTGCTAGATGGGCCGCCCACCTACCTGCTCGGCTACATGCTGAACAAGACCAACCTGGCGCGGGCCGTGGAGAACATCTGCCTCATCGTGCACGAGGTGAGGGCGGACCCGATCATCTTGGACCACCATCTGCTCCGCGACACGCGCTACCGGGAGAGGCTGGCCCCCGCCTACGAGACCGCGAGGGAGGCTGGCAAGCGCCTGCTCACGGCCGCTGAGTGGCTGGGGAGGGAGCCCGTGGCCCTCTCAGTCGCGAGGGAGAAGGCACCTGCTAGCGATTAGCCTGCCTCCTGGGGCTCCATCTGAAGACCCAGCTCACCTCCAGCTCCCTCGCGGTCTCAAGCAGCCCCTTGACCTGCTCTGCCTGCCTCTCGCGCTCCTCCTCCGACAGCGCCCGATAGAGCTCCTCCTTCGCCCGTGCATCCAAGAGCAGGAGTTCCCTCAGCTCGCGGAAGCACGTGTGGACGCGGAAGGCCGAGCGGTTGAGGAAGACATAGAAGTTCATCACGTGCCTGAAGGTGCCCCAGGGGACCAAGCGCCCCCGGAGGGCGTCCTCAAGGCAGATGGAGCGCTCCACCAGGTCCGCGTCCAGCATGGCCTCCCTCAGCTCCCGGTGCCTTGCCGCCAGCCCAGCCAGTAGGGCCTCTACCTCGCGCTCCTCCTCTGGCACCACACGGGCCACGGCTTCCTCGCGCGTCAGGCCTTGCTCGCGCACGAGCTTCAGCACCTTCCTCGTGTAAATCGGGTAGCGCTCTAGGTGCAGGACCTCGTGCAGGAGGCTCGCGGCCACTAGGAGCGGTGTCTCGCGCTCTAGGCAGGCCTCCCTGACCAGCACGAGCGGGGCGTAGGAGCAGGAGGCGTGCTCAAGGCAGGCCATGCCCGCGCCCGGCAGGTAGAGCTGCCCTCCGTGCTCAAGCCAGAGGGCCACCTGGTAGAAGTAGGCGTGGGGGAGCTCATCGGAGCCCGTGGAGAGACTGAAGGGGAGGCCCACCAAGGTGCAGGAGGAGAGGACGCGCTCGGCTGGCGGGTAAAAGCGTGCCGCGAGCGAGCAGGCTTCCTCCAGCACCTTGAGGGGGTCGCTGGGCATCGCATCACCTGGCCCTGGCTCGGCAGGCCACTCAGGGCCTCTCCACCAACACGCGGCTCACGTTGTCCGCCTTCTCTACCCTTATCACGTGGTTCGCCCGCTCCGCGAAGGCCTCGTTGTGGGAGACGGCTATCACCTGCTCCATCTTCAGCCTCGCTATGGCATCGGCCAGGCGGTCTATGGATAGGTCCTCGCGCCCCAGGCTCTCCGTGGGCTCGTCTAGGAGCAGCAGGTCCAGCGGCTGGCCCGTCCGGTATCGCGTGATGAGGTGCCCCATGCCTATGCGGTAGGCCAGGGCCAGGAGGGTGCGCTCGCCGCCGGAGAGGTGGGCTATGCTTCGCTCGCGGCCAGCCACCTTCACCACGGGTGTGTAGTCTTGGCCTATCTCCACCATCATGCCTGCCTCCTCCGGGCCAGAAATCTCGTCTAGGACGCGCTGCACGAGCAGCTTGGCCTGCCTCACCACCTCGGTCCTGAGATGCGGTTGCACGGCCCTATAGGCGCTCCTGAGGAGCTTCACGAGCTCAACGGCCTTCCTGGCCTTCTCCATCCTGGCCAGCTTCTCCTCGGCCAGCTTCAGGCGCCTCTCGCATTCCTCAAGCCTCCCCCTGACCACCTTCCTGTTGGCCTGGAGCTCCGCGAGTTCCCTCTCCAGCTCCAGGACGCGCCTCTGCGCTTCCTCCACCTCGGTTCTCGCGGCCCTCAGCTCCTCCTCCGTTGGCCCAGCTGGCTCACCCTCAAGGCTCTCCAGCTCGGCCTTCAGCATCTCGGCCCTCATCCTGGCCTCATCGAGCTCCTTCTCGGCCCTGGCCAGGAGGGCGCGCTCGTCCTCAAGCCTGGCCTCAAGCCCCTCCTTCCTCGTCCTTATCATTCTTAGGCGCTCGGCTGCCTCTGAGAGCTTACTCCTGAGCTCCTCAAGCTTCTCGGCCTCCTCCCTGGCGGCCTCCAGGTCGTGCCTGCGCTTAACAATCTCCTTCCTCAGCTTGGCCGAGAGCTCCTGGCGCTCTGCCTCGCTGATGAACCTCCTGCAGGTGGGGCAGGTGCTCTGGGTCAGGATGACCTCTAGGCTGGCCCTCGCGCTCTTTATATCGCTCTCAGCCCTCACCTGCTCATCCCTGAGCTCCCTCAGGCGCTCCTCAAGCTCTTCCAGGCGCTTCTCCACCTCCTCGATGCTGGCGCCAGCCTCAAGGCCAGAGAGGACGAGGGCCTGCCTGCAGTCCATCTCCTCGGCCACGAGCGCCTTCAGCTCTCCCTCAAGACGTTCAAGCACGCTTCTCCTCTGCTCTATCTCGGAGGAGAGGCGTTGAACGGCCCTCTCGGCCTCCCTGATGGCTGCCTCAAGCTCCACCCTCCTGGCCCTGAGCTCCTCCACCTTCATCCTCGCCTTCTCAAGCTCCGACAGCCTGGACCGAGCTTCCTCAAGCTCCTCCCTGGCCTTGGCCAGCTCCTCCTTCAGCTCGCCCTCCTTGGCCGCCAGCTTGGCCAGCTCTTCCACCAGGGCCTCGTGCTCTGCTTCCAGGCGCTCCCTGGCCAGCACATCTGGGTCCTTTGCGTAAAACTCCGCCTCCTTCTTGTAATCGCGCTCGTAGTCCCTCAGGGCCAGCCATGCCCTCTCGAAGTCCTCCAGGCCCAGGAGCTGGTCCAGCTTCTTCTGCCGCTCCCTTGAGCTCATATCGAGGACCTCCTTCAGCTTCTCCTGCCTCACCCACATTATCTCCCTGAAGAGCTCACAGTCCAGGCCCAGCTCCTGGGCCAGCTGCTCGGCCACGGACGAGGCTTTCTTCTCCGCGATGACCTTGCCGTCCTTGAAAAGCTTGAGCACGCCCGTGTCCTGCACGATGCGGTTGCCCACGCGCCTCAGCCCCCTCGTGATCACGTAGCGGGAGCCACCGTGCGTAATCCAGAGCGTAACGCGCCCTCGGTCAGCGCCCTCCCTGAGCAGGTAGGCGTAGCTGCGGCCCACGAGGGGCTCGCCGAAGAGGGCGAAGTCTATGGCCATGAGGATGCTCGTCTTGCCAGCCCCCAGGCCGCCTATGAGGCAGTTGAAGCCCTCCCGGAAGTCCACCTGCGTGCTCGTGTGGGACCTTATGTTCTCCAGCCTGACGGCCTCTATTCTCATGCCAATCCCTCCAAGATGGCCTTGACACGGGCCTCATCCCTGGCCAGGAGGGGCTCTATGAGGCCCACGGCTGCCTCAGCCAGCTTCTCAGGCTTTGACGTGCCCTTGGCCTTGAATATCTCCACCAGATACCTGTAGGCCCTTGAGCGTAGGTCTTCCCTCTCCTCCGGCATGAGGAGCTCCGGCATCTCGGCCTCGCTCACGTCCAGCCTGGGTCTGACCGTCAGGGCGAGCTTGGCTGCCATCCTGATGGCCCCTAGATCTATCTCGCTGGCCGAGACGCCCGGCGGGAGCTCGCCCGTGATGATGGGCACCAGCACGGCCCCACGCTCGTCCATGGCCTTCACGCGCTCCACCAGGCGGCTGGTGGCCTCCGAGGGCGGGAGGCCCGAGATGTCCTCCTCGAAGACCAGGAACTTCCTCACGCCCTCCAGCTTCACGCGCTCCACCTGGAGTTCCTTGTCGGCCGACACGTGGACAAGGTAGAAGCCCTTGTCATAGCCAGCCTCCCTGAAGTTGGTCGTTTCCGTGGGGCCGCTGTAGGCCAGGAAGCCCTCGCCGGGCAGGCCCAGCTCGCTCAGCTTGAGCAGGATGGGCCTGTGGATGTGGCCTCCCGCGTAGTAGTCGAAGCCGCCCGGGAGGGCGGAGACCTCCACGCTCGCGGCCATGCTCGGTAGGCCTAGCCCGGGCAGGGAGAGGGGGAAGTGGAAGGCCATCACGTTCAGCTTGGAGGGGTCCGGCCGAGGGGGCACATCCCGCACGTATTCGGCTAGCTCGGCCTTCTTAGCCCGGCCCCTGAGGTAGCCCACGCCATAGATGTAGCAGTCGGGCCCCTCCCAGCAGGAGCCGGGGCGCTTGGGCAGGTAGGTCAGTAGGCCCGCGCTGTCCAGGGGCCTCAGGATGGTGCCCGTGATGGAGTTGGGCGCTGAGTCGTGGGAGCCATCTACGGCCAGGACGGGTATGCGGGCGCTCCTCAGGCGGCAGAGCTGCTCGATGGCGAACTCCAAGACCACGTTCGAGGGCCTTGGGTGGTGGAAGAGGTCGCCGCAGATGAGCACGAAATCTGGCTTGATGTCCAATATCTTGTCCACGGCCTCCCTGAAGGCGTTGTTGAAGTCCTCAAGCCTTGCCTGGAGGCCATATTGGGCGTAGCCGAGGTGTAGGTCGGCGATGTGCACGAAGTCCAGAGGCCTCATCCCGTGTCCGGCTCGGATGGGCCGGATATAAGGGTTCAAGCCGGGGGCGAAGGCAGGCCGGAGGGACATGACCGGAGGTGTTTGCCAGGGAGGTGCGAAGGCAGGGAAATGGCCAGCCTCACTCGCTTGGCCACTCGAAGTCCACCAGGCCCAGCATCCTCAGCGCGTCCAGCAGCCCCTCCGCGTAGGAGGCAGCCGCTATGCTGGTGAGGTGCCTGCCAGCCTCCAGGAATCGCCCGGCATCCTCGTGGTAGCGCTCGGCCAGGTCTAGCACGTGCCTCAGGCTCGCCTCCTCGATGCGCTGAGGTGCCTCCCGCACCGCCAGGGTATCGAAGGCATGGTCTAGGTTGCGGACGTAGCGCTTGGCCAGCCTCTCCGCCTCGCGCTCCAGGGTGATTAAGGCCTGCTCGGCCTCCTTCCGCCCCCCTACCCAATCGGGGGCACCTGCAAGCACCTTCAGGGCCTCTGCCTCCGTGAAGTGGAGGGGGCCGGGTATTACGAGCGTGTGGGGAGGTGGCCCTAGGTCTTGCTTTAGGAGCTTCTCCACGCTGCCCGCTCTCACCACGGGCTCCTCTGAGCCAGCACGCGCTATGCCCACGGCCAGGCTGTCAGGCCGCACGGCCCCCTTCCCCAGGCGTTCCTCAAGCTCAAGGAGCAGCTCCAGGCCCTCCCGGACTGTCATGAAGCGGCCTTCCTCGGCCCTGGCGTCCAGAAGGCAGATGGTGTGGAGCCCCCTGGCCTTGTTCTCCACCACGGCCCGGTAGGCCGCCTCCGAGAGCAGCCCTCTCTCCGGGTAAGTTATGGTGGTCGTGCGTCCGAACTTGTAGGCGTGGAGGCCCGTCAGGCCCACCACGGCCGAGATGATGCTGGGCGCGTGGACGAGGCCCGTCCTTATGCCCATGCGCTCGGCCCTCAGGCGCACGGCCAGGTGCGTGGTCGCGACCATGGGGTCTCCTGGCACGAGCAGAACCACATTCTTGCCCGCCAGGGCCTCCTCAAGCAGGGGCCTGGCGTCCTGCTCCTCTAGCACGCGCCTGTCCACGAGCCTCAGGCGCTTCCCCACCAGCTCCTCAAGCCTCCTGAGCGAGAGCCCTGGCATGAGGCTCGTGTAGAGCTCCAGGAAGACCACGTCTGCCTCCCTGGCTGCCCTCAGCCCCCTGAGCGTGAGGCCCAGCTCGTCGTGCAGGCCGAGGCCCACGAAGGTGAGGGTTCCGCGCCCCATGCTCGCGCCCAGCTTATATAGCCAGGGCCGCGATAAGGGTGAGGTGGGAGGATTGGCCAAGAAGTTCAAGCCCACGGAGAGGGCGCTCTCGCTCGAATACGCGATAAGGGATGTCCTTGTGCCCGCCAAGGAGCTTGAGCGGAAGGGGAGGAAGATACTCTACCTGAACATCGGCGACCCGCTGAAGTTCGACTTCGACACCCCCCAGCACATCAAGGACGCGCTCTACGAGGCCGTGAGAGCTGGCAAGGGCTGGTATGGCCCATCGGATGGGCTGCCGGAGCTGAGGGAGGCCATCGCGGAGAAGGAGAAGCGCTACAACGACGTGGATATAACGCCCGACGACGTGATGGTTACCACGGGCGTGTCGGAGGCCATCAACTTCCTCATGGCTGCCACCCTTGAGCCAGGGGATGAGGTGCTCGTCCCCGGGCCCACTTACCCGCCTTACATATCCTACGCCCGCTTCTACGGCGGCAGGCCCGTGCCCTACCGGACCGTGGAGGAGGACGGCTGGCAGCCTGACATAGATGACGTAAGGGCGAAGATAACGGAGCGCACAAAGCTCATCGTGCTCATCAACCCGAACAACCCCTGCGGGGCCTTATATGACGAGAAGGTTGTGAAGGCCATCTTGGACATAGCTGGCGAGCACGGCCTCCCCGTGGCCTCGGACGAGATATATGACCGCATCATCTTCGAGGGGCGCTTCAGGAGCACAGCCTCTCTCACGAAAGATGTGCCCGTGATAGGCCTCAACGGCTTCTCCAAGGTCTACCTCATGACGGGCTGGCGCCTCGGCTACCTTTACTTCAGAGACCCGGAGGGCGCCCTAGACGAGTTCAAGGAGGCCGTGATGAAGCTGGCTAGGATAAGGCTGTGCCCCAGCACGCCCGTCCAAGTGGCCGCTGTAGCCGCACTAAGGGGGCCTCAGGACCACGTGGCCGAGATGGTGGCCAAGCTCCGGGAAAGGCGCGACCTGGCCTACAAGCGCATCTGCGAGATAGAGGGCCTATCGACGGCCAAGCCAGGAGGGGCCTTCTTCCTCTTCCCGCGCGTGGAGGACGTGGGCTCCATCTGGCCTACGGACAAGGAATTCGTGCTCGACTTCCTGCGTGAGGAGAACGTGTTGGTGGTCCACGGCTCCGGCTTCTGCCCCACCTACGGCCGCGGCCACTTCAGGGCCGTCTTCCTCCCGCCACCCGAGGTCCTTGAGGAGGCCATGAACAGGCTTGAGGACTTCATGAGGAAGAGGCTGGGAGGCTGAGGAAGGCCCTAGCCTAAGCGCGATCGAGCCGCAAATGGTTAAAAGCTCAAGAGCTCAGCTATCCCGTAGAGCGTGCGAGGCATGTGGCCGGAAGACGGCCGCACGGCAGCCTATGATCTAGTGGTGGTCGGCCATATAGCTCTCGACTTCATCACCCGGCAGGGCGAGATCGTCAGGAGCTCCCTGGGCGGGCCACCCACCTATGCGTCCTTGGCCGCGAGCAAGCTTGGGGCCTCGACAGCCATCATCTCCAAGGTGGGGGAGGACTTCCCAGAGGACTACGTGGAGCTTCTCACCAACAACGGGGTAGACCTAGCGGGCCTCAAGGTGGCCCTCGGGGAGCAGACCACTAGCTTCCTCATAGAATATCTGAACGGCGAGAGGAACATGGTGCTCAAGGCACGGGCGCCCCCCATCGAACCAGATGACGTGCCGCTTGACCTGAGTTCCAAGGCCATCCTGGTGGCCCCGATAGCGGAGGAGGTCTCCCGTGAGGTGATGGCCAGGCTCAGGCGCAGGACGGAGTTCCTCTGCCTAGACCCGCAGGGCTTCGTGAGGCGGTTCGCTGAGGATGGCAGGGTATCGCTCAAGCCCTGGTTCGACCGCTTCCTCCTCAGCCTAACGGACGTGTTGAAGGCCTCCTGGCGCGAGTATGAGCACATCGTGGGCTCCGGCGACCTGAGGTATAGCCTGCGCAAGCTGCATAACCTGGGCGTGGGGGTGGTCATCATCACGCTGGGCGAGGAAGGCTCCGTCCTCTCCTTGCGCGGGGAGCTCTATGTCATACCGTCCTACCAGGTCGAGCAGGTGGCGGAGCCCACGGGGGCTGGCGATGCGTATATGGGCGCCTTCCTAGCCGAGTATGTGCGTGGCAAGGACCCCGTTTGGTGTGCCTGCGTGGGCACGGCAGCTGCCTCCTTCGTGGTAGAGGGCTTTGGCCCCTCCCGCTTCGGCAGCCGGGAGGAAGTGCTTGAGCGAGCGGAGATAGTGCAGGACATGGTCGTGAAGCTTTAATGCCCGCTGGGCAGGTGGCGCAGGCGGCGCCAGCCCAGGAGGAGGGCGCGGATGGGCAGGATAGCGAAGGGGCAGAGGTGCAGCGTGGTCGGCTGTAGTGCCCCAGCCGTGCGCTCCCTACCGGCCGATAAGGTGGCGAGCGCTGGCCTGGACGTAGAGGGCGGGAGACGTGCCTACCTCTGCGAGAAACACTATCGCGAGTATAAGCGCCGGATCAGGAAAGAGAGGCGCTTGGAGAAGTGGAGGTATATGCGGCCCTGAAACCCTCATCCCTCCGCCCAGAACTGCGGTTCTGCCTCCTCCCTGAGTTCAGTCTCGCCGAAGATCAGCCCCCTCCTCCCCACTTGGCCGGCGAATCCTCCACATGAAGCCCGAGTCGGCCACAGCGCTCGTCTCCACCTCACGGCCGCCTGGCGACCTTATCCTCATCTTGACCCACGGCAAGCCCTCCTACCTCCTCGCCCAATTCCCTGAGTATCCTACGGGCTTCTCGGGCTAGAGGTAGCGTATCGTGGTGGGCACGTATAT
>Ga0190367_1001208_pt1 | contig 15520 bp, 26 predicted proteins | sample 4872181011_MG_FD_171838 | JGI IMG/M metagenome (GOLD analysis project Ga0190367, IMG submission 171838) | Hydrothermal vent microbial mat bacterial communities from Southern Trench, Guaymas Basin, Mexico - 4872-18-10-11_MG | ecosystem: Environmental > Aquatic > Marine > Hydrothermal vents >...
TCCCCGCGCCGTCATGACACGGCCACAAGCGGTGGTGCGGCCGCCGGGATTTGAACCCGGGTCGCCGGCGTGGAAGAACGGGGCCTCAAGCCAGTTAGGACGGGGGGTAAGCCCCCCGTGCCCCCCTAGCTCATAGCCTTGGGCCACGTAAGGCACGGGCATCTGTATCACTATGGGCACGACCACGACCATCGGCTGGCTCTGAGCACTAGCCTGAGCCTGAGCCACCTGTGAGATCCTAGCCACGCCCATGAGAGCATTTATGAGCTGGGCGATCTCCTGACCCTGGTTCTGGGGAGCCGATGAAGCCTTAGGGCTGGGGGACGCCTGAGCTGGCTCAGGAGCTGTGCTGAGAGCCGGACTAGCTGAGGCCCCGGGGGCCTTTACGGGGCCCATACTGGCCTGATCTTCCCGGCCCCTATTAGCCAGGATGTCCAGCCAGGGATTCCCCTCAAAGTAGCTCGGGAGCCCCGTGAGGTCCTGGCCGACCACGCCCGACCACCGCACTAAGGCTAACTGTTCGGTTATATAAACACTTCGGTAAGCCTAACCACTTATATAGCCCGACAAGCTGGTTAGGTCTGGTGCGGTGGACATGAGCCGGGGCATCCGGCTCCCCCTGAGCGAACGGGCTAGGCGCATCATACAGGAGTATCTCGCTGGCGAGAAGATGACCCATGAGGAGTTCACATACATCAGCGTGCTCAGAAAGAGGATCAGGGAGCTAGACTTCGAGCGTTGCCTTGAGGATCTAAAGCTCCTAAAGACCTTGCTCGAAACTAGACGCCGAGCTTAACTCTCGCTCTCCAAGACTTCTCTCATTATGGTCTCTACATCCCTGCCAGACAAGTGCACGTAAACCGTTGGCATTCTTGAGCTTAAGGACCAGCCAGCCCATTTCTTTAGCACCATCTCAGGAACCCTGGCCGCTAACTGTGTCATGCGGGTATGCCTAAACTGGTGGGGCGTTATTGGCCTATCCAGGTGTGCGTGCTCTAAGGCTAGCTTGCGGAGCCACCTAGCCCAGCTCTCGGGCCTCAAGGCCCTCACAGGTCCCCTGATGGTCGTGAATACAGGAGCTCCTGGGTGGCGTGGCCCTCTCCTCACGGCTAGATAGGCCCTCAGGGCTGAGGCGGACCTCACTATTATCACGGGCCTGGTGCCCGTCTTCCCGTGAACCCTCAGCCTGTATGTGCCATCTGGTAGCTCTTCCACGTCCCTGAGGCGTAGCGAGAGGAGCTCCCCGATACGCACGCCCGTCTCGGCCAGGATGGCTATTATCGCCTTATCCCTCGGGTGCTTCACCACAGACATGAGCCTCTCCAGCTCCTCTGGCCTAATGAGTTTCTCCAGTAAGTGCTCTCCTCGGGCATATAGGTCCCAAATGGTGCCCTTCTCCTCCTTGAGCCACCTCGGGATGTCCTGGTCTTTGAGGCCCCAGGCCCACCTAACCAGGGCCTTGGCCCGCACAATGTAGGATCTCAAGGTGAAGTCGCTTACTCCCTGGCGCACTAAGGCCCTACGCCACTCACGCCATCTTGCGTGGTCGATTTCATAGATGCTCCTTATGCCCGCATGCCTAGCCAAGCTCAGAGCCACATAAGCGTAGAGGAGCTTGGATCTCACGGACCTGAGCCTATCATGCCTGTCCAGGAAGAAGTCTTCTAGCTCGGCTCTAAGCTGCTCAGGGAGCTCGGCCAGGACCCTCTCAAGCTTCCTCTCATACATGACAGAACTCAAGCCCATTCACCCAGATATAGGCTTTTTATACATATTTTTGTTCTGGTTCATATCGTATGAGCCAGAACACTTGGCCGTGAATTCTGGCGTCATTTCGCTCTCACCGCCAGAATCGGGCGTCTTGCATCCGCACTATATATCTCAGAGCCCCTAGAAGAAGATAATTCCGTTAGTTCATCGAATAGGCCCTTTAGCTCGGGATCGGAGAATATGTTATGAACTAGCGTGTTTCCCACCGGGCCAGGAGATGAGAACCCGAGCCTTTCAGCTATGCGGCCGTAAGCCTCTGTGCCCAGCTCAATCCTGTTCTTCATGGCCAAGAGCGTGGCCTTGATCCACTTTCTCACCTCGGCCCACTTCTCACGGCCCCTTAAGGGCTTGGGGTTCAACTCCTCTTCCATGTTTATCTGATGCTTCACCCGGTAGTAGGGTAGCTCGTGATCTTCTGCTAGGTTCGGCACCGTGTAGAAGTCCCAGTTCCCCTCGGGGTCTATCATGAAGAACTCATCTGGCCCCATGGCCTTGATACGGGCCAGTATGCGCCAGAACAGCTTCTTGAGCGTTACCAGCATGTAGTTCAGGCTGACGTAAGCATCATACATGTAGCGGAGCTTCTTTATGATGAGGAAGTCCACGTTGTTCCTTATCCCGGGCGGTATATCCTTGACACGGTGCGATGTGAACATGAGCTTGACATGGTGCTTCCTCACTTTCCGTATGTGGAACTCTAACATAGCCCTCAGGCGCCTATAGACATCGCCTAGCTCGAAGCCTCTGGGCTGGACTATATCATTGAGCTCGTCGAAGCTTAGGATCACCTTGCCTTTCTCGCTAGGATGCATGGTAGCGAGCTCGTCGAGAAAATGGCTGAGGAACCCCTCCCAGAACATTACTTCATAGGGCTTGCTCTTTGCGTCAAGCGCCTCGAACATCAGTATGGCGTGGTAGCGCTCCTCGCTGCTCAGTATCTGTTCGATAAGCCAGCCTGGATCTGCTATGGGGAAATGGCGCACTTCTACGTTAGACGCACAGATCTCTATCTCACACACATCACCATTATGCTCGGGCGCCCAAGCTATTATCCGGCTCTTGATGGCCCCAGGCCCCTTAGTCAGCTTCAGCCAGCCTAGACCGCCATCATCACGATGTATGACCTTGAAGCCCCTGTCCACGGCCAACTTATGGAGCCAATGAAGGAGGACCGTCTTGCCAGCGCCCGTCTTGCCTAAGAGCCAGCAATGTGTATAATCGAATAGCTCGCCCGGATTGGCAAATGGCTTAACCTCAGCCTCTACCGGCTCCACTCGCTCAAGCTGCTCTAGGAGCCAGCGCTCGAATTCGGCCTCGCTCATCCGTGTCCGTCTCATGCCTCTCAGTCCATGCCGTAGAACTCACGCCTATACTCACGCTTGAGCTCCTCGGCCAAGCGCCTGTATATCTGTGCTATCTTAGCCCATCTCCGCCTTACCTCTGAGCTGAAGCTCGGGTGTCTCTTGGCGGCTACCTCGGCCCGGTTGGCAGCCAGCACTACGGCCCTTAAGATCGTGAGCTTCTTCTGGCGTGTCTTCGCCTCATCATACAGGCGCCTTAATCGCCTGGCAGCCTCTCTGGCCCCCGTGATGCTACGGAACGTTACGATCTCGCTCAGGTAGCGGTGCCTTGCTGGCAGGAACATGCCTATGCGCCTGGGCACCCTTCTCGGCCTCGCCCTGGTCCTGGCCCTAACACGCCTGGCCATGCTACCACACCCTCCTCCGGCCCTCTAGGTGCCATCTGAGGGCCAGAGCTAGGCGGCTGTAGTTGCGCCTGTAGTCCTCGCCTATCTCCTCGGCTGCCTGGCGATACAGGCGGGCTATCTCCCTGAACTGCCGGCGCTCCTCGGGGCTGAGGTTCTTCTTGCGCTCTGCCATGAGCCTAGCCAGGTTGGCGGCTGCCACCAAGGCCCTGTAGATCCTGAGCTTAGTGCGCCACGTCTTGGCCTGGCGGTACATGCGCTTGAGCTCTGGTAGCTTCTTACGGGCAGCTTCAGGGCTGCTTAGGTCTATGAGGCGGGCGGTCCTAGAGCGGCCGCTGATACGGAGCCTCATGCTTGGGCCGCTGCCACGCCTGGTCCTCCTGCGCCGGGTTCTCGTACGCCTAGCCATGCCGGATCGCCTCACCTGACCATGCGCCAGGCCTTGCGGAGGGCCGATCTCCTGGTTCTGGCCTTGCCCTCACGTAGCAGACGGGCTGCTATACGCATGGCCCTAGCGGCCTTGCTCCTACGCCTGGACCTGGTTCTCCTCTTCCTGCCCATGCTCATCACCCCTTGCCCGGCCGTGAGGTCCCTGCGTCTCGGGGCCTCTGCGGCCTGGGCGGGTCGAGGCCCTTACGGCCTCGAGGAAATCTATCGGCTGATCCACGCTCAAGATGGGCCTCTCCTCTGCCACATAGACACGGCCCTGCTCCACGTAGAGACGGCGCACCCTGTCGAAATCACGCTCCAGGAGTTCTCTGAGCCTGTACATGCGCCTTATGTTGCCCCACAACCGGCCCCTGCTGATGATATTGATCAAGTCCCTAGTGCGCTCTGAGAGAAAGCCCTTATGAGCGTCGGGTAAGGCATTCCTGAGCTCGTCCCACATGGCTGCATCAAATGGCACCCAATCAGGGTCCTCCTCGCTAGTCGGGAGCATCTCTAGCAGTTCGTGCTGCACCCCCACGAGTGTGTAGTAGTCTTCAAGGTCGAGCCTCAGCCTAGCCCTCCTCGACATGCTCCTCACCTCCAGGCGACACAACCGCATGTGTAACGGCTGGAGCTCGAGACTCCTCTGGGCCTTGCTCGGCAAGCTCACGCATCACCCGGGCCTTGAGCTGCTCCCTGATCTCGTCCACGTTCAGGAACGTAAGCCTGTCTATGGGCGTGGTGGCGAAGAAATCGTCAATCACGGACATGGCACGGAAAGCGGCTGTCTTCACCATCTCACGATAAGCCATGACCTCCAGCCTTAGCTCGCTCAGTTCCTTATCCACTACCTTGAGAATATCGGCCCTGACTAGAGCTCGGGCTAGGGTTTTATCACACCTGAGTATGAATGCGTCCTCTGTTTCCTGGATATCCTCCAAGCTCCTAAGCACATACACGACATAAACCTCACCAGCGAACTCGAACTCTATGGTGGCCGCATCATGGGCCATGAAACGCTTGTAGAGTACGAGGCCCCGGCCCAGCAGTATCTCCTTAACGGGCCTTAGGCCAGCTATGTATTTCTCGCCCCATAGGGGAAATACATCACCGGCTACCCTATTGGGGCCAAAAGCCATGTATCCACGCCATTCTGCGAAGTCCCTCACGAAGTGATAAGCCAGTATGGCCGTAAGGCCAAATGGAACTAGCCAGTATAGAGTCGCAAAGAGTTGGGGTTGGAGCCCGATGCCTATCGGCACAGCGAAGGGCACGTAGAGCTGGTGGAACTCTATCTTGCTCGCCCTCTTGAGGCCGCAGCCAGCCACCACGCCCGCACAGGCTGCTATTAGGCAGTTGCGCCATACCTCGCGCCTGAGCTCCTCTAGCATGGCTTGGACGTCAGACCACGGAATGGTCTTGGCTTCACCTGGCGGGGGCGGGGGCCTGACGTAGAACGAGCTCGATGCAATGATGCCGTAGGGGCATAATACAGCTGCGTGGTGGCAGCCCTCTGGCAGCTCCATCATGATGGTGAATACGCCGTCTTCCGTTATCCGTGCGACCTCTCGTCCATCAATCCACACGAGCACCGGGTTCTGGACGCTAGCGCCCCACACGGCCACGCTGATGCTCATAGAGCTCGGATACTCTATTGGAGCCCCGGGCGGGCTATACGGGAAGCCGAGCAAGTATATCCTCAGAGAGCCGAATGTGATTAGCTGAGGCTGGATCACCTGTACCTCAGGTCGAGCGGACTCCTCCTGGCCCTGAGTAACTTGAGCGTGAACTGCCAGCCCGAGTTGCCCGGCTAAGCAGAGGGCCACGAGCAGACCCGTCAGGCAAGCCCGCCACGACATCATCTCACCCCCTCATGCGCTTAGGTTGATGACCAAGTGGGCCAGGCAAGCTGGCCCTAGGCCCGCTTTCGCCATTATCACGCTGAGCACCAGCCCGCTCACGAATAGCCAGGCCGTATAGGCTAATGTCGTGATGTCTGCGGCGAAGTTCCTCTGTGCGAAGTGGAACACCAGCCAGAGCCCGTTGGCAACCAGCCAGCAAGCCCACGCTGGCAACTGTATATGCCTCTCCCCTCTGGCGATTGAGATAGACGACATGATGTTGTATATGGTAGCTCGGAACGTCTCCTCTGCCACGGCTATCAGGCTCATCAGGCCGATTATCTCAGCAAGCTCCACCAGGCCCTCGAGCGTGATGTAGCTGGCGTATGTGAGCAGAGCTAGGCCGAAAGCTGTCCTCAATCCAATTGGGATTAGTGCGAGGGCCACGAGCTTCATGTCCTGCTCCTGAACTCTGCGCCTAAGCCAGCCAGGCCCGGCTAGCACGGTGCATATGATGGCGCAGATCATGAGCGTCTGAACGTTGTAGCCCAACAGCTCGCCAGCATATTTCAGGCTAATCCATAGCCCGCCCAGGAAGCCGAGCATGAATATCGTCAGGAAGACAGTATCAGTAATCTTTCTCGCTTCCATACATCTCACCTCCGCCAGAGCCACCGGGCTAGTGCTGTAATGCCCAAGGAGCCAGCGATCATGAGCGTCCAGAACAAGGGCTCTCTCTTCACGAGTTCAGGAGGAGGGCTAGGCCACGAGATCTGGGAGCCATTAGCTGTATTACTCGGCACGAGCTTGATATAGAATGTGAGCTTGATATCTCGCACTTCTAATCTGTTGGAGCCAAAGGCCGGAGCGCCCGCTTCAAGCTTGAAGTCCACGTATAGCACCGTGTTCATATCTACGTCTATATCGCCCATGCTGGCGGAGAGGTCATAATTTGCCTGACTATACGTGTTCCCATCTATGTTTATCTGGTCTACCCAGTGGCCAAGGACCCATACGGTTATCTTACCTGAGCCGCCGCCACTAAGAGCGTAGGTAAATGATAATCTCATGCGCCAGATCTTGTCTGGCTCGTAACCCTCCTCATAGTACTCCTGTAAGTCAGGGTGATCGGATAGGGCGCTACTGTAGCGCACGGTCTTCTCATTCCACCACCAATCCCACCCGCTGTCCTCGACGTATTGCCCCCCTAGCCACGAAACGCTTGTTTCAAACGTTATCTCGACGGGGTTACCTTCCTCATCAGTTTTTACATCGATTACCTTTGCCCCTTTCGCTCCAACTTTGATACCCTCAAAGCGATAGGGATAGAGCACGAACAGCGCTATTATGAAGCCTATGAAGATCAGGAAGATGAGCATGGTTGTAAGGACCTTAGCCGTGCTGCTCCTCATCGCTTCCCACCTCGCCTGGCAGCAGCGATCCACTCATCTATCATGCGGAGTATGAAGCCCGATAGTACCGTACCCGTTACGGTAGCTGGCACGGCTGCCCATGAGCCGAACATATTAGCATACGTGTCTAGAAGCGCCTGGATATAACCAACCTGGACAAGTATGAACATGACGAGCAGTCCGTAGAGAGCTCCAAGCGCTAAGAATGTGAGTTTATTTTTGTGTCTGAGCACGTAGAGGGGCAGGATGGCTATGAGGGCTGGCATTATGTAAACTCCCAAGTAGCCTATTATGACTACTGCCTGGCGTACTGCATCGCCAAACGCTTCTCCGAAAGCCCTGATTGCATCAGCGGTTCCACCGCCCATTTGGCTGAAGAACATGGGCATGCCCACCATCAGGGCAATCCCGGCAAGTATGGCGAATATCATCACCGGCCCTATGCCGAATGTCAAGAGGTAGTCCTCGGGCTCCACGTCCTCCTCTCTCTCGTAGCTGACCATGCTGATCATGAAAGAGCCAAATAGTAAGCCCCTGAGCCACTCGATTATGGCCTCTCCTAAGCCACCAAAGAACAGGATGTAAGCCACGATGATGCCGAGGATGAACCACAGTACAGCTTTCAGCGCCTTTAGCTTGAAGAATAACATGATGAACGTGGTGGCGAGCAGAATAGCCGGAATGAGCACGTCTAAATCTGGCACCGGTATAGGCAGCTTCATCGTTTCTTGCCACCCCCTCTTATTCTGGGCTTCTTGAGCAGCCACGCAGCAGCTACGATCAGAACCACGCTAACGCCTAAGGAGCCATATATGAGCGCCCAACTGTCTGTGGCGGGATACTCACACTCTATCACCAGTTCAGGAGCACGTCCATCATAGTCTTTAGATGCATAAACTACATAATCCCACTTATCATTGCCATTATCCTCAGCTATCAGGGCCAGGCCATAATCCTGGCCCTGAGCTAAGACATCCTCCACATACTGCTTAACATCATACTCTACCCAGCTGTCATCCGGGGGGGCCTCTCTATTTGCCTGATAGTATGGATTAGCCTCATCCACATCAGGCTTATTATTCCACGTTATAGTGCTCTCATCCCACTCCCCCAAAACCCTACATATTCTGAAGTTGTAAGCACCATAAGTGCTTATACTATAAGCGTATAGCCTCAGCTTAGCAGAGATGATATTAGCACTAGCTGGTATAGCACCAAGTATATCAAATTTTATAAATGACCAAAGTGTAGCACCAGCTCCCTCATCGCCCGCCTCTAATGATGTGTTTGAGCCATAATTTTCGTCTGGGGATGCACTTTCAACCTTGCTATCATCAGTAGGATGCAGTGTTATATTCTGTTTCACGAGTGCTGCGTGTTCAGGTAACTCGGGTGGAGTGATTTCTGGCAGTGAGTAATGCGATCTGTATTCTGGCTCTCGGGTCATCATAGTGTAGCCTATCACGCCGATTAGAAAAAGGGCGGTCAGGCCCACGACGAGGACTTTCTCTCTTCTCCCCAGCGCCATGTCAATCCCCCCTTCGCCGTGGAGAGCGAATGCGGATCTCGATGACGCCCAGTTGTCCTATTATGTACCCGATCACGGCTCCGATCAGCGCTATCAGTGCGGCTGCGCTAGCGTCAATCCATGAGGTCTCCCAGTTCGTAATTGGGAGGATGATGACCGCAGTAGCGGACACCAAGGCCATGAACGCCAGTACCAAGGCCAGGAGCAGACGCTTTCGCCTGTTCATGGTTATCCCCCTCCTTCTCAGCGTCTGACAGCGATGACTATGAGGAGCACCACGACCACGGCGAGCATGATGAGCAGGATGCCCTCGGTGCTTAGGATACGGTAAAACCCGCTCTGGCCGTGCGTTGTGTCGATCACGCTAAGCGTGAGGATTGTGCTGGCGAGCTCCTCGCCTGAAGTGTTCACGAGCTTGATGAGCAGGGTGTGAGTGCCCGCTGTGTCAAAGGTTACCATGTGGGTCGTGGTCGTCTGGCCCTGGCCAGCCGTGAGGCTTACCGTGCCGACCAGCGTATCGCCCACGTATATGTTGGCGCTCTCGGACTTGTCTAGGAACGCCCATACTATCTGGATGTGCAGGATGACAGGCTCGTTTACATCTATACGCCTATCGCCGTTCTGGTCTTCCCAGGCCACGGCAATCATCACGCTCTCTGTCTGGACGTTGATGACGAAGGTGGCCTGGGCGAGGACGAAGCCGTTCGTGGTCTCAATCACCCTGAGCGTAAAGGCTTTAGTTCCTGTGGCGTTCGTGTAATCATTTACATTATCGCTATCCCCGTCGAGCCATAAGTTGTAGCTGGCGGTGTAGGTCCCGGTGCCCGAGATGCTTATGCCCGTTTCGAGGTCGTGCTCGTACTCGGCTATGTTCATCTTGACGGTTATCGCTGGGCTATCCTTGTATTCTAGCGTCACGGAGAGGACCGGCGTGGCGTTGTAATAGTAAGCGGCCTGATCTGGTATGGCTGTGAGCGTGTACGTGGGCGTTGTAGCGAGGGCAGTCGGGGCCTGAAAGGCCGTGAGACCAAGCGTGGCCATGATAGTCAGGATGGCCAGGAGAGCCGGTATCACGAACCTATGAGCTCGCATCTTTCCACCACATGCAGCTGTGCGAAAGGCTTTTCTATACCTTGTCAGCACCAAATTTGGTGCTAATAATGCTGTTCAAGAAGCCCAGACATGACAGGCACGTGTTCGAGGAGGAGCGGCGCATAAGGGTCAAGCGGGTAAGCCGAGCGGGCGATAAAGAATATTACGACTTCCTCATCTCCCTCCCGAGACCTTGGATTAAACGACTTCTGTCTCAGTTAGGCGTGAAACGACCAGAGGACCTCAGGAATGTGAAAGTCAAGATAGTTTATGATGGTGATGTCGTGATCAAGGCCCCGGCCTGACGTGATAGAGCGATTAGAGCAGTTTACGAGCTCGCCTTGTCTTACCCCTCTTACTCTCTGTCTCTAGGGGTAAGATATTCATAAGAGGAATATGAAGGGCTAGGGCTCCTCGGGCCTTGGAATTCCCCTCGGTTTTTGTTTCATGGCTCTCCGTCTTAGAAGCCAACGCTCATACAGAGCATAGCCTAGCTCATCTGCTTTCCGCTCATTACGATTATCAATTACCATGAATATTAGGCCAAAGGCCAGCCAGGTGAAGAACAGTATGAGTGATGTCGTCTTGAGGAGAGCCAGGCCCAAGTGAACGCCCATCAGGCCGGATGCGAATGATGCGAACATGAGCAACCAGAAGAGCTTGACGAGCACCGCCCGGTTGAGGACCCAGGTGCGGTAGAAGCGGGAACTCTTGAGCAGTATCCGGTGGCCCATCTCGTGGGCCAGGAAGGTGATGAAAGCGTGCTCTGGGTCGGGCACGAATATGAGGTCCCTTACCGGGTCATAAGCCCCCTCGACAGTATAGTCTTCCACGATCTCGATCTCGGGCTCCTCTAGGCTGTTCGCCTCAAGGAACTCGTCAATCAGATCCTCGGCTCTCATTTCTCAACACTCCTAACCTATGGATCTGGCTCATGCTCGGAGCAGAACGTGCAGAGTCGTCGTGATTCTGGTGGCCAGATAGTGAATACCGCAAGCTCGCAACCTATGCCGACCCAAGTTATCTCATAACGGCGCTTTGCGTATGCAAGCCTCGCTTTCCGACATGTCTTACACACTATCGGTAGCTTCAGGGCGTGAATTAGGGGCGTTTTAATGAGGAGACTCAAGCCCATGAATGGCTCCATGCTACATCACCTCACGGCCTGGGTTAGACGCCAGAGGTCGCCCAGGAGTTCTTCACACCTTTTTTCGTCTGGAACGTATAGTATAGCCCAGAGGGGTCGTTCTGGCATAGGAGCTATGTAGCCGTGCTCTTCTAATTTTTTGAGCCATTTCTTTATCGTCCTAGGGTCAGCCTCTTGTCCTATGCCATACTTGACTTTCCTACGACCTCTCGCCATGGTGATGGCCTTGCCCAGCAAGACGGTAGATACAGAGCCACCGGGCTCGATCTTAGGGGTTATGAATGTCTTTAAGAATGCCAGTATGCGCTCGCACTCCTCCCGGTTTCGACTGGGCTTGACACGACCGGATGATTGTGGCTGTGTAGCTGCACGTGTCTCCAGAGCCCAGGCCAGGAGCTCTGCTACGAGGTCCCCTAGCGCACCTTTCGGAATATTGCCCCCATACATCTGGTTGAGCTGGTCGTATAGTAGCATCTTAATCCAGCGAGGAATACGGACATGAAGATCAACACGCTCATCTAGATAATCATGAGCACTCCGCTCATTAACAGCTACATCTAATTGTCTAGAGTTTGTAGTCAAAAGTTCTTGTGAACTGTTCTTTGTATTATACTCTTGGGCTTCTTCGGGCCGTTTAATGTAAAGATATGTGTTTTCCACGCAAGACATGGTTCTCACCTCATGCACATGGGCTTCTGGCTCGACTGGTCCCTCTGGCCCTGCACGTGCAGCTGCACGCTGGGCATGGTGCTGGGCGTGCTCTCTGTCTTACCCCCCGGGTGTTCCTGGCTCAGGGGGTAAGACACGAGGCCCCGAGCTGCTTCCCACCATGCTGGCCTGAGGGTCTTGACCTCAACGCTCAGGCCGATGGCTTGGAGTTCCTCGATCAGTCTCTGAACGCTCTCTAGGGGTGGCTCAGGGAGCTTGTGCCCGTAGTTATCATACCCGATGCTCACGGCCTTGAGCCCGTCTATCTCGCTTAGCCAGTCCACCAGCTCGGGTGAGAAGCGCATTACTGGCTCGATACTCACGTGCTTAACTGGCCAGCTGATGTTCCTGATCGCTACATACCGCTCGTAAGGACTCGGGGCGCTTGAGAACTTCTTGGCAACATAAGATAGGTCGGTCTCTATGGTCGTGCTCAAGGTAGCGCTCTTGGGGATATCGTCTATGAACTCGAAGTATCGGATAGGGTTCTTGGTCTCAAAGAAGAACATCGCCTTGCGTGAGCTCCGCCCTGCGATAGCCAGCACTTGCTCTATCCACTCGTCAGGAACCCATGCTCCCCAGAGATCTCCCATATCGACTACGAATATCGTGGTCTCCTGCCGAGGCCTGAAAGGCCTAAGACGCTCCTTGTGAAAATGTGGCTCGAAGATCTTGCACCAAGGACACCTAAGCCTATGAGCCATTCTCCGAGCCCAGCAGTAGCTACAAGCATGATAACAGCCCACGACAGGGTTCCACGTGCGCTTTATGAAGCTAAACATGCGAGTCATCTATCTTACCCCCAAGCCAGGAACTCGCTTGGGATAAGACGCCATACCTCGCTCTAAGCAGATATCACCCATGGGCTCTCCCCCCTGAGGCCGAAAGTCTCGATATGCAGAAGCCTCATGCGTAGCTCCTCTAGTGCCTTACGTGCCTCAGCCCAGAGCTGTTCGAGCGTTCTTAGCTCAGCAGCCAAGGCTTCTGCCTTACGCCCCGCTCGAACAGCCCGCTCTATGCTTGGCGATACCTCACGGCCAAGATACTTATATCGCCCATCACGATACCGGAGATAAGCGTATGGCCCATGCGGGCAGCTACGGCAGTTAGGCTTCCCGCAGCTCACAAAGCGCCAGACTATCTCACCATGAATAGCATGCTCCTCCAGCTTCTCAAGCCTCGCTCTAAGCTCAGCCAGCCTGGCCTCTACCTCAGCCTCAAGCTCTGCTATAATATCGCCAATTGTCTTACCCCCTCGTCCAGGAAGTTCTAGGGGGTAAGACACCATACCGCCATCTGGCTCTGTGCGTTGGTCTGGCTCGCACGGCCACTCGCTATGAATGCAGTAGCGACACATACGGAAATCAGGAGCGGGGTCATACTCCTCACATGCGTCCGACTTCTCATCTACTTCAACGAAGAAAAGCCAGCAAGTCTTGCTTGATGTATCATAGTGTCCGCAATTTCCGCATACTTCTGGAAGTCCGCATAAGAAGTCATCACATCTATCGTTATAACACACGACTTTGTTATGTTTAGCGCACCAGCCATAAGGCTCGATTACATCCATCATCTCACCTCGACTTAGTAGCCTTGTGAATGGTCCTCGTGCTCGTGCCCGCATCTCGGGCACCTCCAGCGCCAGATCCTCCTCCACCCGAGATAGCTCGGCCACCTGTCCAAGCGGTACTGGTATTTCACGAGCCTCATCTCAGCCCCGCATCTCGGGCATTTCTTGGGCTTGTCAACCCACTTGGAATAGGGCTTCTCCTCCTCCTCGGTGCGATGATAGCCGCACGAGCACCAGCGGAAATCCCTCACGATCAGGGTGTCCGGATCCCCCGGCTTCGGCTCCCAAGTCTCCTCCACGATAGCCCAACGTCTCTTGCATGATGGGCAGCGGGCCACCGTTTGGTCGATTATCAAGAACGCCCTCACCAACGCCTCTATGAACGCCTCACAATGCGTTATCTTCTCCTCCTCCGCCTTGCTCATCATCTCGCCCCCGCCATGAAGTTCTCTAGTGCCCAAGGGTCGGGATTGGCTAGCTCGCCAGCTAGGTAGCGGATGTAGCCCACGAGGTCGTGCCAGTCAGTATTGAACTTGCGCCGGGGAATCTTGTAGTAGCGCTCGATGACCTCGTGATACGTCCGTCCTGTCCAGAGCTCGGCTGCCTCAGCAGCTCTCACGAGCTCAGGCCCGGGCAGCCAGAGGAGCCAGGGCTCTTGGGTGCTGAATAAGACCCCATCGTTCACGTAGATGTAGATGTATCTCTGGCCCCGCTTACGAGCGTATTCTACCTTGCTCGGGAGCACGAAGACTTTATCGAGCTTCATGTAACGCCAGGGGATGTCTGAGCCAGTAACCTCAAGCTCAGCTATCATTTCAGAGCTCCTGAGCACACGGATATCAGGAAGATGGTAGTCTGTTTCAGCCTGGAGCTCGGGGTCGATAAGCTCGACATCCAGCTCAGGTAGCTCTAAGCGTAAGGCGCTAGCGATGAGGAGCTCTCTGGGCTTCCCCTTCAGCTCTCTGTGATAGCGATAGGCCTCACGTAGCGATGTCATCTTCTATCACCTTGAACTCCTGTCTCGCATACGTTCTCAGTTCTGCGAGCCTCTTCCTCGCCTTGCCGTGGTTATGGGTCATGATTAGATACCATAGGGCGAGGTGTGCTTGGTCTTGCCACCATAATCCTGTCATGGCTATATGCCTGTGTAGAGCGTCAGGGTTCTCGTATTCTGTCCCGCATGCCGGGCATCTCGTCAAGCGCTTCGAGTGAGTTAGCACGAAGTGTATCTTGAGCCTCGTCAGCGCCCCGAATACCCTCCCGCATATCGGGCACCTATACACGCCCAGCTTAGGGGCTCCTGGCCTCTCCCCCCAGGGTGAGGGCAGCAAGCGGCGGCCAGAAAGAGGGGCGGTGAAGACAGGCGAGACCAGGAGCTATCCCCCCTATTGCTCGACTGTGGGCCTGAAGTGCTCGGCTATCGTGTCCGTGAGGCAGTGTATGATGTCCTCATCGCTCGACGGGCAGAGCCCACCGTTCGTCCGGCTCATCGGGCATTTAGAACACATCTTGATGTAGAGCTCGTTTATAAGTAGCTTCCACAGCCCATCCTCTGGGGAACTCCCAGGCTTAGGTTGAGGGGAGTGGGTGGTAAAGGGGGCCTTGGGCCTGGGAGCTACTCCCCGGCTCTTCATGCTATCACCTCTCTATCGCAGCGAGGATAACGAACATCGGCAGTAACATGATGGCGAGCAAGAGCCCTAACAGCTCACGAAGAGCAGAAGCCAGCCTCATGCTCTCATTCCTCGCTAGGCCCTTTGTGCCACGCTTCCATGAACTCGGCTATCTGCCCGGCCAAGAGTTCCTGGACCTTGGTGAAGTCAGCGTTCCGCATGACATCGCTTAGATGCTCGCTTAGCTCAGAAGCTCTCTTAGCCATTTCCTCATACCACTTCTGCTTGCGCTTGTATTCGGACAGCCTTTCCTTAGCTTGTTCGAGACGTTCTTCTGCATCGCCAAGCTCGCACATTATAGTGCGTGGAATACGCCCGTGTTCTTTCTCTGCTTCACGAGCTCGGGCTTCCCACTTCTCGACTTCAGCTGTATAACGGCCGATATCCCTGTGGGCCTCGTCTATCCGCTCATTATAATGCCTTACCATATGCCAAGCTTCATCTTCTATCTCCTTGAAGCGCCTGATAGCCTCGCCAACCTCGTGGAGCATATGCACTAAGTCGTATGCTCTAGCCCAAGCAGTCCTGACATCCTCGCCCTCATCTAGCTCGAAGACAACCTCTACCCTCTCATTCTCATACTTGCCCGGGAAGTTAAACAGTCTCGCATAACGAAGCTCCCTGACCTTCATGGCTCTCCCCTCC
>Ga0190367_1001210_pt1 | contig 15471 bp, 20 predicted proteins | sample 4872181011_MG_FD_171838 | JGI IMG/M metagenome (GOLD analysis project Ga0190367, IMG submission 171838) | Hydrothermal vent microbial mat bacterial communities from Southern Trench, Guaymas Basin, Mexico - 4872-18-10-11_MG | ecosystem: Environmental > Aquatic > Marine > Hydrothermal vents >...
GAGTATCTATAACTTGTATCCTCTCATCATCTAACTTTATATGACCGACTATGACCTTCTTCGTGGTAAAGGGATATTTCCCAATTAAAGGTTTAGCACTTGAAATCAAGCTGACTAATGTGGACTTTCCAACACCGGGGTAACCAGCCACGACAACTTTAACTTCATTAAAGTTTATGGTAGGCAAGTCCTTAAGCTCATCTCTAACTGCTTTAATTAGCTTAAGGTCATCGTTAATATCTCGTAAGAGCGAAGCGACTCTACCGTAAAAAGATCTTCGTAGTTTAGTGCACGTATCGGGAGTGTCGGCTTTCGAGATTTCCTCTCGTATTTGTACATAAATTTCCTTAATTAATCGCTGGGTCTTAGCAATGTTCTTTAAAGATTTTTTAACTTTATCTACACCTGTAGCTATTTCGACAAGTTCCCTATAAAATGGGTGTATTTTCTCAAGGCTAGGGAAACTTCTTAGCAGTTTACCTAGCCTACTCGAGATTACCTGATATACTATTGATACCCTAGCTTTTTCTCGAATTCTAGCCTTATCAATAGGAGCTGACTTCTTAGGAAATGTTACTTCAGCTTTCGAAGCCCTCCTAAAGGCTAAATCTATTAACTCCTCCACATTAGGTATCTCCACGATCTCAGCAAACGGCTGTTCGTTTGATGTCATCTCTTCCAAATAACCTCTCCTGTAGCTTTCAAGCGTATCTCAATAACCCTATGAAACGGTATAATCTTCTCTTCACCATCTTCAACGTATGTGAAAGCTCCCTTAGCCACATCCTTTATAGAAGCCCCATCGATATGCTTTACATCTCCTAAAGCCCCTCGATGTACAATCACGATTTCATACTTGTCTAAGCCCTCACCAGGTTTCCACCTCAACTTATTTAATACGTCTCGAATTTTCATCCTGTTTACCACAGCTATATGCCAGGTAATCAAGTATTTAAGAGACTTCCCTATCTTCTCCAAGTGTAAGCTGGAGGCATAAAATTGTCTAGGGAATTTATCATAACAGGCGCTACTACTGTAGGCATAGTTTGCAAGGACGGCGTAGTGTTGGCATCTGAGAAACGCGTTTCCTATGGCTTTACGGTATTGAGTAAAGCTGGGAAGAAAGTTTATCCAATAACAGACTACTTAGGCGTTGCTTTCGCAGGTTTAGTGTCAGATATGTTGGCTATTGTGAGGACGTTAGCAGCAGAAGCCAAACTTTATGAGCTTGACCACGGCAGAAAAATGCCAGTAAACGCAGCTTCAAAGCTATTGGCAAACATCTTATTCTCCTCAAGGTATTATCCACTGCTAACCGAAACGATAATTGGTGGAGTAGACGATAAAGGACCAAGGCTATACGTATTAGATGCAGTAGGCTCTCTCATAGAGGATAAGTATGCTGCTCTTGGCACAGGAGCACAAGTTGCTATAGGAATCGTCGAGTCAAATTATAAAGAGGACATGGACGTTGAAGCAGGTAAGGAACTTGCCATTAAAGCTGTGAGAGCAGCTATAGAAAGAGACGCTGTATCTGGGGATGGTATAGACGTACTAACGATAACCGCTCAAGGAACAAAGGAGTACTTCATACCAATTAGATGACCTCATATTTTTCCTCTTCGTTAGCGTGCCCTCATATGGAGCTTCGCCACATTAGAGGGAATACGTACATAATCCCTGGTAGTCCAACAACCCTAGTGTATATTAATGGTTCTAACGCATGGGTTGTTGATCCTGGTCTTGAAGATAGCAGAGGGCTAGCTTTATGTAACTTATTAAAGAGCAAGGGACTAGCTTTAAAAGGGGTTATACTTACTCATAGTCATGCAGACCATATAGGAGCGCTGTCTAGCATACGTGCTTTCTCATATGCGCCGGAAGTCGAAGCTTGTCTAATTAAATCTAGAATTTTGCGACATTTAATAACATACGGCTATTATCAGCCAAAGTCACATCACATAGGACTTTTTGATGCTCCTGACATAAAAGTCGATAAAGCCTTTAAACCTGGGGAATGCATTGGACCGTTCAAGACGTTTCCACTAATAGGGCATTCTGTAAATCAGTGTGGTGTTGAAACTCCAGATCGAGTAGCTTATGTTGCAGATGCGCTTTTCGGAGACCAGTTAATAGAAAAAGTTGGAATACCCTTTTATTTAGATTATAGTAAAGCTATTGAGAGCATTGAGTTTATCGAACAGAATCTCATAGAAGACATAGTAATCGTTTCCCATGGGCCAATACTATGGGATAAGCAGAGGATACATAAGATAGTTGAGCTCAATTTGTCAAGACTTAGCATGTTAAAAGATTTGGTCTACAAAAGTCTTAGTGAAAAACCATTAAGCGTAGAGGAACTCACAATTAAGCTCCTAAAACTTTTACATGTAGATCCAACACCCTCTAACGTAGTGCTTTCGAGCCAAACAGTTAAGTCGATAATTATAGAGCTTGCTGATCAAGGGTATCTAAAGCCTGAAGTTATTGAAGAGAAAATCACGTGGCATAGCAAGATTACAAAAAGCCTTTAAGCTCTGGCTTATAACATATCGTGGGCCTCGGGGCGGCCCGGGTGTAACCTCCCTTAAAGGGGAGGTTACCGAAGGGTAGACTGGTTAACCCAGCGGCCTGTGGACCTATTGGCTGAAAGCCGCGGATCGCGGGTTCAAGTCCCGCCCCGGGCCCTCATAGGCAGTAAAGCTTAAACCTCTTCAACTTTAAAAAACGACTTGAAATAGGTGGGCCGGTAGTTTAGCCTGGCAAAATTCCCGGTTTGCAAGGCATTAGCCCAAAAGCCCGGGAGATCGCGGGTTCAAATCCCGCCCGGTCCACCAACCATTTTCAAGTGTAGTAAAGATGGTAAGAAATATTAAACGCCTCATCATCCCCATTTTAAGGTGTCTGATCTTGCCAAAGGAAGTATATTCGAAGGATGAATTCGTCAGCTTAATCGATAAAGCTATTGAGTGTAGAGTTAAGCGTTTAAGAGATTGTGTGAAAATTAAGCTTCGCACCAAGAAATATCTTTATACATACAAAGCTAAGCCTTCTGAAGCTGAGGAGTTGCTTAAAATGGTTAAGTGTCCGATCAAGGAGTTTTAATCCCTCAACGTAAAGTAACCATCTCTCCATTAGCTGGTGCAATAGCCTCAAAACCAACTTCTTCTTTAACCCAAGCTGCTAAACTTAGGCAGGCTTCCTCCTCTCCATGTACTACTAAAACCTTTGGATTTCCTGGTAACTTCCTTATTATCTCTTGAAGCTCTTTCTTACCGCAGTGTGAAGATAAGTCTATCCATTCTACTCTACACTTGACTTTCTTAAGCTTTCCATCAACTTCATAAACTCCTTCATCTAAAAGCCTCCTACCTGGAGTACCCTTTACTTGATAGCTAACTAAGACAACAGCATCATATTCGCTTTTAACTACCTTATCCATGTAGTATAATGCTGCTCCACCAGATAACATTCCAGCTGGCGTTACCACAACACAGGCTTCCTCTCTAATGCGCTTTCTTTCCTTTGCTCCCTTAACCCAATGAGCTTTCTTAAGCGCTTTTTTAAGTAGCTTGAACTCCCTAAACTCATTTGGATACTTCAACATGATTTTGGCAGCTGCTCTCGCCATACCGTCTAAGTATACTGGGTAATCAAATCCATACTTGTACAATATGCATAAAACTTCCTGTGCTCTACCAACTGAAAATGCTGGCACCAAAGCTAAGCCTTTGTTCTCGACAACTTCTGTTAAAACTTCAACTAACTTACGCTCACATTGCTTTCTATCTGGATGATCAACTAGTGCATAGGTCCCCTCAATAATAGCTAAATCAAGCTCTGGTAGCTCTATCTCAGCTCCTTTGAGTAACATGGTATCTATGGTGTTTATGTCACCTGAATACCATACACACTTACCTTGTCCCTTCACCAGAAGTGATAAACTTCCTGGTATATGCCCCGCATTAAGAAATGTCACTTCAAACGAGCGCACTTTTTTGGTTGTGTTATGCTTAGCTACTCGCACGTTTTCTAGCATCGTACTTAACTCCAATGTCTCATATGGTAGGTAATAGTGTGATAAGTTAATTAGATCACGTATTAAGATGTCAGTAAACTCTGCCGTTATTCTAGACATGTACACTGGAGGCTTCGACGATGTGAAAAATACTGGTACTGCTCCAGAATGATCTAAATGCGCATGTGTTACGAAAACTGCAGTAATTTCTTTAGGTGATACGTGTTGAGGAAACTCTGGTTTTCTCTCAGTAACCATAACTCCATAGTCCAACAATAGAGTACTTTCCTCATCCCTAACTAAGATAGCGGACCTGCCTACTTCTCTTCCTCCGCCTAAAACCTTTATCTGTAATGGCATGAATGAGCACCTTTCTTCTCAAGACCTTGCTAGCTATTTAACCTTGCTATATACTAGCCTCCACCTCCATAGTAATTTATTAAGCGGAATCTTCTTCACGTTTCTATGAGCTGTACTACTATGACCGTAACTTTTCACATAAGAAATGGCATAGAGAGCTTAAAAGGTTCAGTGCTAATTACAGGCTTTCATGGGCTTGGAGCTACCGGCTACATTTCTGTAAAACATATGGTCACCTCACTAAAGGCTGAGTTGATAGGCTACATAGAAACTCCAAATACCCCTCCTTTTGTGACCATGGACGACGAAAAGTTAACGCTCCCCTTTGAGATTTTTAGATATGGTAAGCTTGTCTTCGTATTGACGGAGATGCCTCCTCACCCAAGAGACAGATATGAGTTTTCAAAATCTTTAGCTGACTGGAGTATAGACAATGGTTTTTCATCAGCTTATTTAGTTGGAGGTCTAGATAACCGTCTTAAAACTAGTGAAGAAGATAAAATCCGCTGTGCTCCCACGTCGCGTTTCCTGAAGGAGAACAAAGTGGATATTCCAATTTTAGAAAGAGGGCTCTTTGTCGTGGGTCCATTAGCTACGATGTTGACTAGATATGAAATTAGGGATTTCCCAGCTATTGCCTTATTACCTTATGCCAACCCAGCAAGGCCAGACCCCCTCGCAGCTTCCGTTGCCGTTGACTACCTAAATAAGGTGTTTAACTTATCAATCGATGTAACTCAGTTAATAAAGGATGCGCAGAAAATTGAAGCCGAAATACAGGAAATAGCCCGTCGCCGTCAAGAAAGGGTTAAATCAGAGCATCGTGCTATGTACATTTAATCTCTTAATTATAACCTTTCCTTTCTTAATTGACTCTAGTATCGATTCTAAGTCCTTTTCAGCGCATATTTCATTATATACAGCTCCAACTTGTTCTATTTTATGCGCATCACTGCCAGCTACACCTGTCTTAGCTAATATTGTGGCCGCTTCTCTTGCCTTTTTATTAAACTTGCTAGCTGTTCTTGCGTTTAAGATTTCAAGAGCTGTTAACTTGTTAAGTGAAAAGCATAAGTCGCCTAGGCTATTCCTACGGTCATCGAATGGATGAGGGGCTATGGTCACGTATCCTTTATCGCTTACTTCATCTACTATTTCCGCGGCATTTCCACGTGTTGGCAAGTCATCATTGAAGCCTAGCACTATTAAATCTCCTTGAGGTGTAGATATCTCAACACCCGGGATGATTATGATATCTAAATGAGAAGCCATATTCATGGCTTTCCTTAGCGCAGCTGTCGTATTATGATCTGTTATAGCCACAACATCTAGGCCGATTTGCTTAAGCTTTGTCAGTAGCATAGATAGCGTTATAGTACTATCCATTGAGTGTACCGTGTGAACATGTAGGTCTGCCTTTAAAGCCATAATATCTCTACCCTATTTCCTCCTTTTTTCTTAGCCTTAGTAAGGTTCTTTCTGCATAAGCGGTACATTGGGTCTTGAAAGCTTGGTCTTGTGTAAACTCCTCTACGTAGCGATGTAGCGTTTCGAACGAATACTACGCTAATGCTTATTGTTACATAACTTTCCGTTTTTAAACCTTCTTCTTTAATTTTGAACCTAATATCTTCAAGCACATTTAATAATTCATCTTCATCAACATCTGGAAAGTCCAATAAGGCTTCTTCTGTCCCGCGTACTTTATCAGGACCTTTAACTACAACGCCAAAGAACCTCTAACCAGTTGTTCAATTAAATCCGTCAATAAGGCAGTGATCGGATTTGGACTATGCTCGTTCCACTCCATTAACTTAATTATTTGTTCAAAATTATCTAAATCCATTAACACTATAGCGCGTACCAAGAATTTCAGCCACACTATTCGGTATTTGCACGTAGTCTCTACAACATATGATGTTAGCTTTAATCGACTTATTCTTGCAAATATCAAGCATTTTTTGTGCGATGTCTACCGTTTCATCTATTGAAGCTATAATAACCTCCGTATATGCATTTAGGGTCTTACTTGCATACTCTTCAAATAACTGTATCATATGCTCTGCTGCTTCTTGGTAACTACACGAGTTTTCAAATTGAGATAATGGGAAGGTTTCATCTAATTCAATAGGGGTTAAGCCAAAAACGGGGTTGTAGAAGATTAGGTGTGCTTTTTGTTTTGCTACTTTCTTAATGAGCTTTTTAACAATCCTATCTTTATGATATGGTTTTTCATGTGGTTCTGGGAGAAGTACTGCTATATTGTATTGTGGTGGTTTTCTGTATCTGGTTAAAAACCTTTTTACATGTCTAGTGACTTCTGGTCTAATGAGCGAGGTTTTATCATATATAAAAATCCCCTTTTCCTTACCCTTTGTAACCGGGTCATGCTTCTCTAAGTAGTCCCTATGTTTTTCAAGTGCCTTAAATGCTTGGAAAAGCTTTGGATGTGCCCTACACCTTGTTTCAACATGCTCCCATAACCTTCCTTCAGCTATGCTTTGCTTTATGAGCCTTATTTCTTGAGCAATGACATATAAGTTATGTAAAGATAGAAATCTTTCCCTCTCTTCTTTACTCAGTTCTTTTAATTCATTAGCATTGATTTTTGAGCATATGGGGCAATTACACGGTAATTCACTTAAATTTTCTAATCTATAAGTCCAATGCGGAGTTATGTACCTCCCATCTCGTGCAAATAGCACATATGATGCGGAATCGAACAGGTCACAACCTAAAGCTACAGCAAGTGCTAGCATTGAGGGATGCCCTGCTCCAAATAGGTGTAGCGGTCTATTTGCTGGCATGTTTGCCTTAGCGGTTATTATCATATCGACTAAAGCCGCATATTCGTAGTTTTCCATTAGCTGGACGGGACTTCCTAATGCGTGAATGTGATAATCAAGCTTACTCATCTCCCTAGAAGCGTAAGCTATGAGGTCGCTGTGCAATCCTCCTTGTATCGGACCGACCCATAAAATACCCTTAGAATTATCTCTGATATTTAGACATGCTCTTGCTCTTTCAAGAGTCTCTTCAACAGTTTTTAATGCCTTCTCCCTATCTCTTGTAATTCCTGTAGGCACGTCAAGTATAACTGCTATATCGGAGGAGATTTCTTCTTGAAACTTTACGATCTCATTAGGATGCACATCGACGCTTCCATATAGCAGTAACTGGTATGCTCCAGAATCCGTCATTATCGGTCCATTAAAGTTTAACATTCTATGTATCTCATTACAACCTAAATCCTTAAAGTGCTTCTTTATAATGTATGCGTTGGTTACTATGGCATCAAATCCGAGTTCCTTGATCTCGCTAGGCTTAACTAATGATTTAAGCGGATTTATTACTGGTAAGACTGTAGGAGTTTGTATAGTGCCGCTTTTTGTATAAAGCTTACCTATTCTGCCACATACGTCTCGTTCAATGATTTCAAAAAATTCGTTACTCACACAAATCTTCACCATTTTTATAAGGCTTTTTCATCCAACTTTTTCAGCACTTTTCTCTAATAGGAATTGTTCAAAGACTCTTTTTACGCGATCCACCATCGGGCCTGTGCCTTCAACACCTTGAGGTGTAACTCTAATCCTGTCCATTACCATTATAACGCCAGCATCTTCGTAAATCTTAACCATATTGGGAAATACCCTTTCAAGCCTTTCAGCTAACCCTCTTAAATCAAATGGGGCTTCTTTCAAGGCGATTTCCGCTACCACATCCCCTCTAATTATTAACCTAATGAAACTTTCCCCGTCATCTCCTTTGGCATCAGCTAGGCATAGGTTAAGGTTACTTGGATCAAAGCCAATTAACTTACCTGAGAATTTCCTGCCTTGAACCGTTATAACTTCTATATTCCTGTCTAGGAATGAGTTAAGCTCACCTACAAATCTCTTTCCAGCTAAGCTCATAGATTCTCCCTTTTGTGCAATATTAATAGGACAAAAGATTTATTTTTATTCTCTCACGCTTTCTCCAAAGCGATGAGTATGTGGACTAAAGCTAAAGTTACGGGCATTGAGAGGTCTGAGATACAAGGCGTTTTGATAGCTAAGCTTGAAAGCGAAGAAGGTTTAAACATCTCACTTGAATACCCATCAAGTCTCTATACGGTAAATGTAGGTGAGGAATTAAATGTCTTTTTAGGTAAAAATGAGCCAAGAAACGTACCCGATGATGCCTTATTAATGTGTGGGCATATCTTTAAAATAATTAGAGAAGAGAAACTATGTACGTTATACATATCAGTCGGGGGTTATCAAGTCAGGTTCAACATACCTTCTTCACTTGAAAGCTGGTTTCACGACCTTAATTACATGGACTTAGTGTACATCGCCTTATCTCGTTCTTCTTAATACTATCAAAGCGTTAAACAGTTTCACTAAACATACTCACTCTCTTCTCAGAACCTTCCCCTTTAAATGGAGCATTAACATTCTTAAAAAATTTGCTAGTCACTTTAAATGAAAATGCTTTACTAAAAATATTTATTTAATAGTTTTTCTCATCGCTTGGTTGACCGACGATGTCTGAAAGAATATGTACTGAATGCGGTGGAAAGATAATTCAGACGTGTCATGGAGAGCTAACCTGTAGTCGTTGTGGTCTAGTCTATGAAAGTCTATCAATGCCCTCCATACGAACTAGCAAATTGTTTTTAGAAACTTCGCTCGAACCCCCTATACAAGTGATATTTTCTCCTCTTGGAAGTTACATTGGCAGAAAAGGAGAAAGCTTACTCAAAGATTCGCAGGGAAGGGTATTGCCGTTAAAAACTCAAATGCTGTTTAAGAGATTAAGGGCATTACAAGACATAGACCCCTATACTCGTCAAACAGCGCTACGGCATAAAGCTCTAAGAATTCTCAACAAAGTTGTGAACCTACTTAACATAGATCAGAGAATAAGAGATCAAGCAATTGATAAATATAAGACTTTTACTAAGAAGGAAGGTTTTTCACGTAACAATATACTAATTATAGCTGCTTGCCTCTTAATAGCCTCTAGAGAAGTCAAAGGAGTTAAGCCTCTAACGCTAAATGAAATATGTGAGGGCTTTAAGCTAGTTGGGCATGATATTCATCCGCGTGTATTATCAAAAACTGTCTTCAAGGTACTAAACGTGATAGGGGCTAAGCCTACTATCATGTCCCCTGAAGACTACGTCGATAAGGTAATTGACAAACTTTGCTCATCTAAGGAAATTGTGAATAGGATACAAGTAAACAGATTAACTGTTCATGAATACTTTAGCGAATTACGTGAGGAGGCTAAGAAACTGCTATGCTCACTTAATGAAAGGCGTAAAATGGGAAAAAACCCATACGCCTTGGCCGTTTCGTCAATATATGCCGCATCGCTGATCACATCCAGTAAACGAGAACTACAGATAAGCATACTAACCCAAAAGCTGCTATCCGAAATCGCCGATGTTGCTGAATATACTATAAGAGAGCATTATTACACACTTTTTAAAGACGAAGTGGAAAAGCTCATAAGCGCTACTAGTCCAATGTGATGAGAAGTTCCCGCATCAAACGTTTCTTAAAATGCTCTGTTTCTACAATTCCCAAGACTTTAGCCAATAACCCATGATCTCTGGTATAAGTTTCCACATCAATAACTTTAATAGTGACTTGAAGCTTTAATCCCCCATCATTGAATATTGTTACTTTGAGATAGCTGTTCAAAAGCATCTCCATAATCTTTTCTAAACCAAGACCCCTTCCCTCTAATGACCTTATCCTTCCCTTCAAGTACACGAACATTAAGTCACATAACTTCTCATCCAAAGCTTTTTCTTTAATTTTCACATAATTTTCAAGAGCTTTCTCAGAGGAAATAATAGAAAGAGCAATAAGCGCCAATAAGACCGCAGATGCGACGAGTAAGAAGCCTTTTTTCATCTCAACATTACTCTTCCTACTTTTCTTCAATGAGCTTCGCATACAAGCATAACCTACTACTTCTGAAGTCTCCGTATTTGCTCATATTCACGATGAGGTTTAATGCCTTACTATTGACTAGTTCATTGAACATCTTCTCATCACATAAAATCCCCTCAGTTATCTCCAGTAACTCTAAAGTCTCCAGCTCGCTATACTCCTCATGACTTAAGTTCGTAGTAGAATGTTGCATTAGGATGGTCAATGTAAGTGATAGGATTATGATTGCAACTAGAGCATCCCATATCATAAACCACATTCCGCTACGCTGCTTTAACAAGGATCTTCACCATCTCAATTAAATTAACGACTTGTTGCTCTAACATGCTAGACACGGTGTAAAACAATAGCATATACAAGATGATTAGGAAGAGCATAGCGTATGGTTCAACACTTCCACGCATACCATCTCCTCCATAGGAGGTAAGATGCTTTGATTTTGAAATACCCTCAGTTGTTCTCTAATTTCAAGCAACGTGCTTTTTATATCGCAGAAAAGCCTAAACGAAGCTGCTCCAAGCATCGAGGATATCAGTAGCCATGCAATTAAGGCAAACTTAAACTCAATACTCCTCATTTGTACTCACTCGTCTTTACTAATTATATAAGGTCAGTGTATGTGACTTAGAAGGCTTTATAAGGCTACGAAGTTTTTAGGAGGAGAATAGTTTTGGAAGACGACGTTTCAATACTACACCGAAAAATAAACTTGCTAGACTTTGCTATTAATACCATGCGCCGTAAAATACTCGAACTCCAAGACAGAGTCTTTGAACTAGAATATGCGGTCGCGTCTTTATCTAAAGCTCTTAACCAGTATGTAGACGGCATGGATGAAGCAAATAGCAGGAGAAACAAGCCATGACCTTCCTCTTGACTTCTGCACATAAAGTAGCTTATCATGCAATCAATGCGCCTTTTTCAGTAGACATGATTGATAAACCTTCTCTCAAACTGAAGTTGTTAGACTTGATCATGGCGGACGTGTCGTTTAAAGATCTCGCAGGGGTTGAGAGCCTCGTTTTTTTGCTAAAAGACGGCTATTGTTTAGTATACGACATTGAAAAGTTAAGGCTAGCTACTGATATTAAAGGGCTCATTGAAAGTTTTCTTAACGATGTACGCGAAAAATTGCCCAGTAAGAGGGCTATCTTGAGAGGTTGTTATAAAAATTGTCCACTACGTTCTTTACTTTCACATGTTAATGAAAGGTGTGCCCGAGCAGCAAACATGGAGTTACTGCGTTTACTCTATGAAGTCACCAAGATTGTATCGAAAAATTCTTCATGTAGCAAATGTGCATTAGCTTCGGATTTCACATCCAATCTTCGCAACTTGTTATCTAACGTCCTTAATACTCAAAGAACTGATTACTCCTTAAAGCTAATACTTAAGAGCCTTATGGAACACATAACAACGTTTGAAGTCATACGCGCATCCTTACAACATCTTTTACTCTACAGCCCCACATACTCCTATAGGTTAAGGAAAGGTCTCATGTGTGTCGCTATACACCAAGGTGACGAGCGCACACTTTATAGAACATTGAACATGCTAAACTTTAACCAACTATTAACAGTAAATGCGGCGCTGCTTTTCATAGCTAAAGAGGAACTTAACAAAAGTAGAGCTCCTCCAATTAAGCTTAAAATATTGCTTGATCGTCGTAAATCGATGGCTAGAGATTTCTTTTATAGTCAAGCTTCTGAGTATAACGAGGATCTGATAGATATCGTAGCATATAGGTCAGTAGGGTTACAAAGCGTTATGCCCCTCCTTCTTGATGAACAGGTTGAAGAGTTTTTCATAGATCGCGTTTTTCAGCCAATATACCTAACTCACAGGGACGTAGGGCCTTGTGATACAAATATAGTTGCTTCAAAGAGAACTCTTGAAGCTATATCCACCCATTTGAAAATAGACTCGGGCTATCAATTTAATAGATCTAACCCTACTTTAAGGGCAACGATTACAACGAGCGACTTTTTAATAAGGGTTAGTGCAGAAAGCCCTCCTTTAACGCTGGAAAGCGAGGCTTTTTCGATTAGAAAGCTTAGTTTAAAGCCGTTTTCAATCGTTAAGCTGATTAAGCTTAATACCATAACCGTTGAAGCAGCAGCTTATCTCATCTTCAACTTGCTTAGGAGAAGAAGTTTCACGATTTTTGGCGAAAGCGGCTCAGGTAAGACTACCTTAGCTATAGCACTTGACCTATTAACACCGCCTAAGTGGAGAAAGATATGTATCGAGTCTGAAATAGCGGAGAACGTTGATCAATCTACGTATTTTAATAAGCATCAGCTTAGAATAGTGTTACCAGCAGGCATAAGCTCGCGCTTAAGAGAGAGAGTGTTGACGAGTATTTTACATAAATCTCCAAGTTACGTTTTCATGGGGGAAGTGTTAGATTCCGTCGATGTATACTTTATCCTCTTAGCCGCGAATGCAGGTATAAAAAGCATACATACGTGTCATGCTGAGTCAATACACCAGCTGATTTCTAGGTGGTGTTTTCAGTATAAGAATGACATAAGAAGCTTGTTAAACCTAGACATCTTTATACTGATGCGAAAAACTTACGATAATAAGCGTATCCAAAGAAAGTTAGTATCAATATTTGAAGTAAGGCCGTATAGAGAGGTGCGGGATGTACAGAGAGATCCTAACTCCCTTTTCGTAGAGGTTTTTTCATTAGAAAGTGGGAAAGGACTTAAGAGGGAGCGTCCTTTCAACGAAATACCGTCCTTTATTAAAGCTAAGGAGCAAGAAGGCATAAGCTGGGTTGAACTAGTGGATGAGCTACGCTGCTATGAAGAGCTGTTATTAAGCTTGCTAGAAAGAGATGTTGAAGACCCAGTAGATGTCACGTTTACTTTTTATCAACTTTTTAACTATTTAGGGAAAAGCTAATGCGCATTAGCTTCTCAATTAATAAGCATAAAAACATCAGGTTTGCTAAGAAGGTCTTTAGATTTAAAATTAACAGAACTAAGGCTAAAGTCAAAATTGTTTGTCTCATCACGCCACTACTATTGGTTATGCTAATAGCAAAGATGGTACTACCATTGATGATAGTGCTCTCATTATATTTCGCTCTAAACTTACTTAAAAAACTCAATAAAGCAGTATATGATAAGTTAAAGTCAATAGAACATAGCCGGAATAGTTACTTAAGGTTGCTACATTACGCACTGGCAAAGGCAGCTTTTAAACACCCTGTGGTAGCTCTTTATGCAATTAGGGCTTATGAGAAGTTTAATGACAAGTTATCATTAAGGTTAATACGGAAAGCATTGTCAGGATATTGGTTATCAACGCATGATGTTTTAAAAAACATGTCTAACTTGAGGCATGACGGTGATGTTTTAGTATTATCCAACCAACCCCCTCTTGAGAAAGCTAAGTTGTGCTACTTAAACTTGTTATCGTTGACAGTAGAACACTTAGAAACTTTTGGTTCAGTAATTATAGCCTTGACGGCTATGTTACCAATACCTATTCTTATAGTGTCATTTTTCTACGACATTGCCTCATCATGGTTTTTCATGTTACTGCCTCTACTCTACACATTTCTTCAGCTAATTCTTTTAATTCTCTTAAGAACATATGGTGGTTAGGTCATGTCGATTAGTGAATCGCTAAATAAGCAGGCGTCAATAATAGGCTTAGTTAATGCATCAATTTTCTTCATATGTTCCTACGAAATTATAGGAAATTGGTCATTAAGTAGTCTGCTTTCCCTTTTGTCATTTATAGTAATTATGACATTGTTACAGTTAGCTGAGAAGTGGAAAATAACCTATGAAATGCCGAAACTTAACGAAGAGGTTAAGCAGATAATTCACATATACGCCTCACGTAATGATATGTCTCCTGAACTCGCCTTAATAAAAGCCTATATTGATAGTAACAACAAAGCCTTAAGTGAAGTGTTTTTGTCCATAAGTCGCGGGTCATCAGTTAAGAGGTCATTACTTAAGCTTAATCACTTAAATAACTTTAACGAAATCATATTGAGATCTCTATTCCAGTTAGCTGAAGTAGATGTTAAGCTAGCTTCGCAATATGCGAAGAAGATAGCAGCTTTTCAAAAAGAGCTAGACAAACTAGCGTCGCGTTTACATGAAAAGGTCAGGCTAATATCATATCGCCTTAAAATGTTATCAGTAATTTCATCATCATGCCTAGCCTTAATAGCGTTTATTTCTCCGTTGATTAAATCGCTGGGAATATTGATAAGTAGCCCATCAAGTTTCTCGAGCGTAATTGTGAGTGGTAATACAGTAACTAATTATTTTGCCGACCCTCTATCTCCTTCTACGTTGATAGCCTTGCTTTTATCCATTAACCTTACTGCACTATCTTCGCGAATGCTTGATCCATCTCAAACGCTGATGAATTCCCTAAGGTCAGCATTAACATTCTCCCTCACTTTTGCTCTTCTGCATTTTATCATCCTAATTGCTACGTAAAGTTGGGTTTATATACTTCTTACAGTAAAGTGGGGGCTAACTTGAGGATCATTAAGAAGTTGAAAATTGTAATCACTTCTCTGGTTAGATGTAAGCTTGGTTCTCCGTTAGTCGAAGAAGGATTATTGTTAGGGCTAGCTGTAATAACGTTGTCTGTGATAATGTCGATGATTGCTGGTTTACTGGCTGGTGTTGAAAAAGCCTTTAACACAAGTTTCGCTAGCTTTAACGCAATGGCTCAACAAGTCCAAGATGCCTGGGAGAAGGTGCTTAAGTTCTTTGGCTTCGGCTAAGCCTTTTTCGAAAAAAGAGGAGAAAAACCCTATTACCAACCTTTTAGCACCATCCATAATCTTAGCGACGATAATATTTCTTGCATTCGGTTCAACACTTATTCAAATCTTCAATAATTTAATGCATGCTTTCTCTCAGATCGTAGCAATAGGCGAAAAAAGCACTGTCTCATTAACTTATGGTTTGCTTCTTCTTACCATAGTTGCAGCCTTAATCTTCATGTCTATACGCATTTTACAGAGCATAAGCTTATCAAAGTTCAAAATCGTTAAATTAGCAGATAAAGATACTGCGGTGTTATCAGACGGTAAGAAGTACTATGGATTTAAAGCTTTCCTTGTGACATCCCCTTCAAAATCTTCACAGAATTCAAGTA
>Ga0190367_1001212_pt1 | contig 15434 bp, 15 predicted proteins | sample 4872181011_MG_FD_171838 | JGI IMG/M metagenome (GOLD analysis project Ga0190367, IMG submission 171838) | Hydrothermal vent microbial mat bacterial communities from Southern Trench, Guaymas Basin, Mexico - 4872-18-10-11_MG | ecosystem: Environmental > Aquatic > Marine > Hydrothermal vents >...
AAAAAGCTTTGATAGTTGGAATGCTAGGAGTGTTCGTATTGGCTTGTTTTATTGTTTTCTGGAAAACGCCTGAACAAACCGTTCTAACAAAGTCAGTAAAAAAATAAAAGTTTCTTAAAAATAGAAACTCCCGAATTTTCATATTTATTGTATCTGCCCAACGGATTATTCGCCCAATGTTTCTTATCCCCTAATTTTCTGTCTTTCTCCATCTGGCAACGATGAGGATTTCAGCTATCTTTCACCTATAACGAGCGAATATGATATTATCTTGGCAGTTTCAAATGATTTTGCTAACTATAAGCCGTTAGAAGATTATCTTCCAAAAATCAACAAATCTTTAAATGATATTGAGGCAAAATTTAACATCGACAAATCCAAAATATATGCCTGCGGTTTTTCTGGTGGAGGGATGGGAGCTTATGTGATTTCCTATTTCAGACCAAACTATTTTAAAGGTTTGATTATAAATAACGGAGCACTCCATCAAAATTTGTACAATATAGAGATGTTAAAAAGAATGGGTGTGGAAAAAGTTGTTTTAATTTGTGGTAAAAAAGACTCTATAGTCCCTTGCTCCTATATTAAAAATGATGAGAAATGGTTGAAGAAAGCAGGAATAAAAACGAAAGTTATAGAATTTGACGGCGGGCATCAGTTAGCTCCTTTACACATATATGAAGAGGCAATAATATGGCTGGAAAAGTGAATTTCAATTTTTAGGCTTATGACTTTTAATCTATATTTATAACTATCATTAAAGACAAAAAATTAATTTCATGATACTCTCAGATAGAGACATAAAAAAATATTTAGAGGAAGGGAAGATTGTTATTGAGCCTCTTAATCCCGAAATCCAAATTCAGCCTAGCTCCGTTGATTTAAGGCTTGGAAATGAATTTAAAGTATTTAGGCACATGGAGAAGGCTTTTATAGACCCTTTTTCTGATGACGTTGAGAAATATACGGAGACAATAAAAATTAAGGATAATGAGCAATTTATATTGCATCCTAGGGAATTTGTTCTTGCTTGCACACTTGAGCATATAGAGCTGCCAAATGACTTGGTTGCAAGAGTTGAGGGAAGATCAAGTCTTGGTAGGCTAGCTTTGCTAATTCACGCAACTGCTGGCTACGTTGATCCCGGTTTTAAAGGCCAACTAACTCTTGAGCTTTCAAATGTCGGCAAGATGCCAATTGCTTTAAGACCAGGCATGAGAATTTGTCAAATCAGCTTTGAGAAGCTTTTGAGTCCTGCTGAGAAGCCTTATGGACATCCCGATAGAGATAGCAAGTATCAAGATCAGAAGGGAGCTACAAGTAGCAGGATTCGCTTTGATAGGGAGGTTCTAGCAAGGAAATCTAAGAGCAAATGATTTATATACCTTTTTAAAGTAAAATTTAATGGCATTAAGACCAGCAAGAATCTATAGGCAAATAAAGAATCGTGCATATACGAGAATTTCTTATAGCAATCTTAGCAAGAACTACATTAAGGGTGTACCTCAGCCAAAAATTACACAATTTGAAATGGGTAACAGAGATGGTAGTTATGATATCCGTCTTTATTTAATAGCTGAGGAGGAGGGGCAGATAAGACATAATGCTTTAGAGGCTGCAAGAGTAGCCTCAAATAAGTATCTTGAGAGTGAAGTTGGAAAAAGTAATTATTTCCTAAAAGTAAATGTATATCCATTTCATATTCTAAGAGAAAACCCTCTAGCTACTGGTGCTGGTGCGGATAGATTTCAGGAAGGTATGCGCAGAGCATTTGGAAAACCTATAGGAACAGCTGCGAGAGTTAAAAGAAAACAAAAAATTATAACAATAAAAACAAAGAAGGAGTTCCTTGAGAAGGCAAAGGAAGCTTTAAGAAGGGCTAAGGCTAAGTTACCCATGCCCTGCAGAATTGTTGTTGAGGAAATTGGGGGTGTGGCGTCATGAAATATGTTAAGTGGTTTGATGAGTTAAGTAAAGATGATGTTACTGTTGCTGGCGGAAAAGGTGCTAATTTGGCCGAAATGGCAAATGCTGGTTTTCCTGTTCCCGAGGGTTTTGTTGTAATAAAAGACGCTTATGATAAATTTCTTGAGGAAAATAAGCTTAAAGAAAAAATCTTCGAAATTCTTAAAAAAACAAACATTAAAGATACTGCTGAGCTTACTAAAGCAGCAGAGAAAATCCAAAATTTAATTTTAAGCGCTTCCATGCCAAAAGATATTGAAAAGGAAATAAGAGAAGCTTATAGGAAACTCTGTAAAGTTAAGAAGGGAATTATAATTGCTGGGGAGGAGCATGAGGAATTTGTTGCTGTTAGAAGCTCAGCAACTGCTGAGGATCTGCCAACAGCGTCATTTGCTGGTCAGCAAAAAACATTGCTTAATGTTAAAGGTGAAGATGATGTTGTTAATGCTGTAAAGGAATGCTGGGCATCTCTGTTTACGCCCAGGGCCATATTCTACAGAGAGGAGAAAGGATTCAAGCATGAGGAGGTTAGCATTGCTGTTGTCGTTCAGCGCATGATAAATGCTGATAAAGCTGGAGTAATGTTTACTGTTAATCCCGCAACATCAGATAAAAGTAAAATTGTTATTGAAGGAGCTTATGGTTTAGGAGAAGCAGTAGTTTCAGGGCAAGTTACACCAGATACCTATGTTGTTAATAAGGAAACTTTGGAAATTGAGGAAAGAGAGATTTCTACGCAGGAATGGATGATAACAAGAAAAGGTGAAAAGACTGTAAGAGTCGAGGTTCCTGAAGATATAAGAAGCAAGCAAAAGCTTGATGACAGCGAAATAGTAGAGCTTGCAAGGTATGGAAAGAAAATTGAGGAGCATTATAACTTCCCACAGGATATTGAGTGGGCTGTTGAGGGAGACAAAATTTATATCTTGCAATCTAGACCCGTAACTACCCTTGAAGAAAAGGTTAAGGAGATGAAAGAGGAGGAAGTTGAAGCAAAAGGTGAAGTGATTCTTAAAGGTTTGGCTGCTAGCCCAGGAGTAGCTGTTGGTAAGGTTAAGATAATTCATGACACCTCAGAGCTTCATAAAGTTGAAAAAGGAGATATTTTAGTTACAAAAATGACCACACCAGACATGGTTCCAGCGATGGAAAGAGCTGCAGCTATTGTTACGAATGATGGGGGTTTGACATGTGTGGAGGGTGATGCAAAAGTTTTAACTGATAGAGGATTTTTAAGAATGAGGGAAGTTTATGAATTGGTTAAATGTGGGAAAAAATTAAAGGTTTTAGGTTTAAATGCTAAGACGTTAAAAACTGAATGGAAAGAAGTAATTGATGCTCAGAAAAGAGAAGCGAAGAGATTTGAAATCGTTGTTTATAGAAAGAATAAGGGAAATAAGGATACAATAAAAATAACTCCAGATCATAACTTTCCAATATTTTTGAACGGTGTTTTGAGCAAAGTCAAGCTAGCTGACATCTTAAGCAATAACTTATCAGTTTTAAGCATCGATCGCATACCGATAATTGAGGATAGGTATAAAGATCTCGCAATGGTAATGTATTTAGGAGGAGCAATACTCTCAGATGGTCATATTGTTAGAAGAGATGGTAAGCCGATAAGAGTTAGGTTTACGCAAAAGTATGCCGATAATAAAAAGGAATTCATCGAAAAAATTAAAGAGGACATTAGAATAATTGGAGGAGAATTTCTCGAAATTGGAAATAGAAATAACGTTATTGAGTACCAAACAAGCAGAAAGAGGCCTTCAGAAATTTTAGGCTTCATTGAAGAAAATATTAATACAATACCCCTTTATGCTAGTGAAAATGAACTAGTTAATTTAATTGCTGGATTTGTTGATGGGGATGGTTGCTTAAGTGGAAGGAGAAGAATTGAGATTTATCAGAATTCTTCTCAAGTTAAAAAAATTGAGGGTATAATTCTTAGTTTATACAGGCTAGGAATAATTCCAAGGTTAAGATACAAGAAAGCAACCATTGCAGATATTTACTTCAAGAACAATTTGGAAACTATATTGCAAAGAACAAAAAGAATCAGATTAGATAAGCTGGAAGAGCTTGAGGGGCCAATTGAAGGTGAAAAGCTAATAGATATTTCCCAAATATTGCCAGAGGCTAAAGATTTTGATTACAGAGGTTATCTCTATAACTTCTACAAAAGGAAATCATTCATCGGAATTGATAAGCTAGAAAGGTACTTTAGCAAGGTAAATAGGGAAGGTGTTGAAAAAATAAAGGAGAAAATTAAATTGTTAAAGCAGAGCGATGTTTATTCGATTAGGATAGGGAAGGTTGGGGAAGATTACGGAGAGGTTTATAATATAACTGTGGAAGCTAGTAATGAATTCAACCACAACTACATTGTTTGGACCAAGAATTACACTCCAATAGTTGTATTTAATTGCCATGCAGCAATTGTAAGTAGAGAGCTTGGAATTCCTTGCGTAGTTGGAACAAAGAAGGCTACTCAGGTTTTGAAGGAAGGTGAGATAATTACAGTAGACGCTACACGCGGTATAATTTATCGTGGAGAGGTTGAAGTAGAAGAGGCTAAGAAGGCTGAGGAAGTTGCCGCTGCAGGAGCTCCAATCATTACCGCTACAGCAGTTAAGGTTAATATTGATATGCCAAGACTTGCTGAAAAAGCTGCTGCTACGGGTGCTGAAGGTGTTGGATTATTAAGAGCTGAGCACATGATCCTTGAATTGGGTAAGCATCCGAGAAAGTTTATTGAGGAGGGGAAGGAGGAGGAATTGGTTGAGGCTTTGGCTAATGGTATTGAAAAAGTTTGTGCAGCCTTTTATCCCTATTCAGTCTGGTACAGAACACTTGATGCACCAACAGGAGAATTCAGAAGGCTTGAAGGTGGCGAAAACGAGCCTGAAGAACCAAATCCAATGTTAGGATGGCGTGGAATAAGACGTGGCTTGGATGAACCATGGTTAATAAAGGCTGAGTTTAAAGCAATAAAGAAGGTTATTGAGAGAGGTTACAACAACATCGGAGTTATGCTTCCATTAGTGCAGCATGTTAACGAGCTAAGAAAGGCTAAGAAGCTTGCAAAGGAGGTTGGGCTCATACCACATAAGGATTGTGCATTCGGTATAATGGTTGAAACGCCCGCTGCAGCACTTTGCATAGAGGATTTCATAAAGGAAGGTATTGATTTCATATCCTTCGGTACAAATGACCTAACTCAATACACATTAGCAGTAGATAGGGACAATGCAAGGGTTGCTCATTTATACAATGAGGCTCACCCAGCTGTTTGGAAGTTAATTGAATACGTAATTAAGAAATGCAAGGAAGCTGGTGTAGAAACGAGTATTTGTGGGCAAGCAGGAAGCTATCCAAGCTTCGTCGAGAAACTTGTTGAACTAGGGATTGATAGCGTATCAGCAAATATAGATGCTGTGCAAAGGATAAAGAGAGTAGTTGCAAGGGTTGAGCAAAGGATTATGCTTGAGGCTGCGAGAGAATTGAATAGGAAAAAGAAGGAATAAACTAAATGATCAAGGAAAAAATCGGCTCTAGGAGTTATTTTCTTTTAAAATTAACACTAATAATTTTTTGCATTTCGATAGCTTCTTTTGTATTATTTTACGAATTTGGCTTATTCGATGAGTTACTCGTTTTTTTGAATTTTACAGCCACTTTATTTCTTGCTACAATAACAATAATTTCCAGCATACATCATCTTCTCAAATTTAAGCCTAAGTCTGGGGAGAAGTTAGCATTAATCCTATCACCAGTAGCTATCACCTTCACAACTATTTTAATGATTTTACTGATAGGCATTGCGGATATATCCATTCCCAAGAGTTTTTGGGAAAAAGTAGGATTTATAGGAATATTCAGTTTAATAGGAATTCCTTTGCTATTTAAAATTAGGTTTTTGAAAGATATCAGAGAAATTGCAAGATGCTACATCCCGTCAGCGGCTTTTCCTTGTATATTTTTCTCCTTTTTAATAAACCCTGAAATCAGCATTTTTGCAGGCCTTTTTATGATAATATTGCTCATAGCTCTGCTCATTTATAGAGTAATTAACGTTGGTTTAAGGAATATGCTTGAGTTAATAATTCTGATAGGTATTTTAATAGTAGTAATAGTTACAACACTCTTACTTATTTGGATTAGGCATCCCGTTTGTTGTTAAGTAGCAAATTTAATGTTAATTATTACATTTAACTGAGCTTCTGATATGCAAAATACTTCCTTTTTAAATCCTCATCAAAAGTTAAAAGTTGTTTTCCTAACCTTTTAGCAACACTAAGAATTAGAAAGTCATTATAATCTTTAGGATTGTATTTACTTTCATTAATGGCAAAAACTATGTCACTTTCTACAATTTCAACATAAATGGCTTTTTCGTGCAAAATAAATTGTAAAGCTAAATCTAAATCAAGATTTTTATTTTTTAAGAACCATACGAGCTCGTGAATTACTATACTTGGCAAATACCACTTTCTAAGTTTATCAAGCAATTTTTTAGCCTTTTCATGATTGACATCATCTTCAATAATTCTTGCTATTAGAACATTTGTGTCCACTACTGCTTCCAAAGATTTTCAGCCTCCTTCTCTACAGCTCTTTCAACATCTTTCCAATCAATTTTTTTGCCCAATTTTACAGTCTTTATTTTTTTGACTTTTTTAGGAATTAAAACAATTCTGTTATTTTCTAATTCCACGATTACTCTATCCCCAATTTCCAGTCCTAATTTCTCTCTAATTTCCTTTGGTAGTGTTATTTGAAATGCTCTAGTAATTTTACTTTCCATACTTAATATACTATATGCATTTTAACTTTATATACTACCAACAAACATTTTATGCAATTTAACTAACTATATAACTGCAAATAAATGACTAAAAGAATCTTAATTCAAGCACCCTCTGGCTTGAAAAAAGATGTTTTGAAAGTTTATAAAAAATTAGAGAATGAAGGTAATGAGGTTTTTGTTTCTGCAAATCCTTGCTATGGTGCTTGCGATATTGATTACTATGCAAAACAAGTTCTAAAAGCTGATCTGATACTTCATTTTGGACACGCTCCTTTAGCAAATATGGAATACCATGGTGTTGAATTTGTTGAAACCAAGCTAAATTATGACGTTGGAGCATGCATTAGAAATGCTTTGAGAATTTTGAAAAAGGAGGAAAGAGTAGGATTGCTAGCAACAATCCAGCATCTGCACATGCTAGGCAAGGCAAAGGAAATACTAGAGAAAAATGGTAAAAAGGTTGTTATTCCGAAGGCTAAAGGAAAGATTGCTTATGATGGGCAAATTATCGGTTGTTATTTTGAACATGCTAAGGATGTTGAAAATATGGTTGATGCATTTGTTGTTATTGCCACTGGTATATTCCATGCTTTAGGCTTAGCGCTTGCGGTTGATAAGAAGGTTATTGTTGCAGATCCAGCAAAAAATGAGGCTAAATGCTTAGATGAATTGAAATTCAGGTTTTTGAAAAAAAGGTATGCATGCATCGAGAAGGTTAAGCAAGCTGAGCGTATAGGAATAGTTGTTAGCGTTAAACCTGGTCAATTTATGCTTGATGAGGCTAGAAAAATAAAGAAGATGCTTGAAGATAAGGGTAAAGATGTTTATTTGATTGTCGCTGATGAGATAAGCAATGAAATTGAGAATTTTGGATTAGATGCTTATATTATTGTTGCATGCCCAAGAATTGTAATTGACGATGCTGGAAGATTTAATAAGCCGATTATTGGATGCTGGGAAGTTAATGAGCTACTATCATAATTACTATAGCACTTTAAATTTACAAATTTCTTAAAATGTATTCCTCATACTTAACAACATCTTTTTTCAAAAATTCTATAAGCTCGTGCGAAACAACAGGTCTGTCTTTATGCAAAGGATACCTATAGGGTAATTCTATTGTCAAAATATCATCCACCTCTACTTCAAGCTTATCTACAAATTTTATTTCCTTAAGATGCTTATGGTTAAAGAGGATTTCCTTAGCTACAAATATAGCGCCATCTAAAGATAATTGCTTATCTCCAAGATTTCTTGCCTCACACATTAACTTACTAGTAATAAACTTGTATGTTCTTCCATGCAAATTGAAATCTCCAAGAATACCACCAAATATAAAATATTTTGCAAATTTTGCGTCTTCAGGCCTAAGCTCCCTTTCCGCTAGAGGATCTAAAACTACTGCCTCCTTTTTATCAACCAAATCAACAACGCTGCTCTTATAAACTCTGTTGGCAATTTCTTTGACCAAACTTCTCTCCTCTCTATTTTTAACATTGGTTATAATTAAATTTTCTTTCCCAACGATTTCGGATGCATGCTTATATTCAATTAAAATCCATGGGCTGCAAGGTTCCAAATGCTCAATAATAAATTTCACTCTAGGTTTTGAAGTGTTCATATCCCCTAGCTTCAATTTTTTCTATTTTCCTACCATTTTTAAGATATACACCCTCCTCCTTTACAAATTTTCCTATCGGAGTTAAATTGAAATTTATATCATTTTCTATCTCAGCAAGTTTCCCTGGTGATATTGCCATCATAAGCTCGTAATCTTCGGCAACACTAAGCAGTTTCAATATTTCTTGCTTTTCGAGGTTAAGTATATTTGCAGCTTCCAAAAATTCTTTTGAAAAGGGTATTCTATTATAAAATATTACAACACCTAGATTGCTTCTTTTTGCAAGCTCATTCGCTGAATAAAATAAGCCATCGCTAATATCTATGCATGCATTCACGCAATTAAAATTTGCAAGTTCACACGCCTCATATACCCTAGCTTCAGGCATAAATAGTTTAGCAACAAGTTTATTCTTTATTTTTTTCTTCAGAGTTAAATCCTCATTTATTATCTTATAGGCTATCGCTGAATCCCCAATATTTCCAGTAACAACCAGCAGATCACCATGTTTTGCACCAGCCCTGTATACTGGAGATCTGGAGATTCCAATTGCATGGCCCGAAAGAGAAAAATCCCTCACTTCAATGGTATCTCCAGAAAAAAATTTTGCATCGTATTTTTTTAGGGCGTCTGCAACTCCTTTGTAAACCTCCTTCACATCACCTGCTTTTTCATTTCTTCTCAAACCTACACATAGGGAGAAACCCAATGGTTTTGCAAACATAGCTGCCAAATCGCTGAAATTTTTCGTAACAACCTTCCATCCAGCTGTATAATGATTCATCCTTGGAATATGGTTATAACTTACGCCATCACTTGTTACAACCAAATAGGCGTTTCCAAATTTAAAAACGAAGCCATCATCATAATACTTCATTTTTAGTTCCCTAAGAAAGATGTCAATAAGATTCCTTTCACCAATTTCAGAAAGATTATGGTTTTCTCCCATAAAACATAATTTAAATAAGTTGATTTATTAAGAAATTAATGTTTGAAAAAACATTAATTTTAGGTTTCGCAGCTTTGGCTCTTTTAGGAATACTAGCATATTTATTAGCACAGACTAATATTGTTGAACAGAACAAATTTGGGATTACTGGCTTTCTCCTTAAAAATTTGGGGAAGCAGATAGAAAGCGAAGGGAATGTAACAATCGCAAGACACGTCAGCATTGTTGGCAACATAACAATTGATAATCCCTCATTTAGCGTTTTGTGTCAGAATAGTATATTGGAATTTAAAGCTGAAGGGAATAATAGCATAATTAAATTTGAAAATATGCTTACAAGTTTTGATGGCACTAAAGCAGTTAGGATAGAAGGAGCAAGCGGCAGAATTTCCATAACTCAAAACACAATTGTTTTAGCTGCAAATGCCTCAAAAATAACAATTGGCGATATTTCTTTTTCCTCAAAGCAAATAAAGGCGATAATAACAACGGAAGTTCCAAACGTCGTTATGGAGAACGTTAAAATAGATAACATTGAAAGTCCTGGAGAAGGTAAAATTACAATTCCAGAGAAAGCGATTCTATTTCTGAACGAAGATTTACTTAAGATTTCTGGATTTCACGGAAGGATAAATAAGATAGGTAAAACCCTGCTACTAGATGGAAAGGTATCCTCACTAGTAATTACTGGAAATCATACAATCTCTGTTGCTGCTTAGGATAATGTTCCAGTAACCCTTATACCCTCTCCCCTATTTATCTCAAAAATATGGATTTTTCTGCTATGTTTCGTTCCACGCATCTTAATGATATTTAATGAAAATTTATACTCGGGGCCCATCTTTATCAAATTTAGCCTTATAACGCCATCTACAATGAACTCTGCCATTCCTGAAAATATTGGATGTTTATCAAAGGATTCCGCTATTATAATTGCTGTGCACCCTAGTTTTTTTATCAAATTACAGAGATCTAGAACACTCTTTCTTTTTTCAAAATCATCTGGAAAATACATCGCATAGAATGTTAATGAGTCAAAGACAACTCTCTTAGCGCCTATCTCCTGTATTATCTCCAATATGCTTGTACCTTGCCTCTCAACAAACGCTCTTACTGTAGACGGCTCAACTTTTATGATTCTCATTTTGCTTTCATCTTCCAATCTCTTTAGTTCCCACCCCATCTCTTCATAGTACCTCCTCACTTCCTCAGCTTCGCTTTCAAGAGTTATATATACGCCTGGCTCCCCAAATTCTGTTGCTCCCTTGTAGAGAAACTGAACTCCAAATGTTGTTTTTCCTGAGCCACAGGGCCCGTATACTAGCACTGTGGCTCCTTTTGGAAATCCCCCTTCTATGAGTTCATCAAACCCAACAATACCAGTTTTTATCCTTTCCATCATAACACACCCAGAGCTTTGAGCAATAATGGTATTAGTTTATGAGAGGCTAAGAGATAGATAGCAAGGGAAGTTATTAGCAAAATGGGAAGATATTTTATTCCAAGGTTACCCCTACCTTCCTTTAAAACACCAATAACTAAACTTGCAAAGAAGCATGAGAGCAATATAATTATTAAAGAGTAAATCTCAAAGGTGTTAGGATCTATACCAAAGGAAGGTGGTTTTGGCATGTAGCCTGCTTCTTCTGGAAGCAGCATTATCCCCTTTGTCTGCATGAAAATATTTATGAATTGCAAAGAAACTGAAAGCAAGATCGGGCATACTATGGTCACTGCAAAAAGAATGAAAAATAGATATCCAGATACATTTGCAAGCGCCTCTTTTCTTGAAATTTGAATATTTCTTAGGTCTTTAGCCAGAGATTCCAGCAAAATTCCCAAATATCCTCCAGCCTTTAAACCATTTATGACAATCCTTATTATACGCTTAAGGCTTGGGGATCCCGTTTTCTTAGAAATTTCGAGTAAGCTTCCTTCCAGTTCCTTGCTCTTAACTTTCTCTAATTCCTCAGCTAACTTTCCAAATTCTGGATATTTAATAGCCTTTAAAGCTGAATATAAACTTAAACCAGCTTTTACATTTCCTGCAACAAATTCAAGGGCATCTGGTAAATTCCTTTCTATGTCTCTTACTCTTGAATCTACGGCAAAGAGTAAGCTAAGATAAAATAGATACATTACTGAAAAGAATGTAATAATAAAAATTAGCAAGACGAACAAGGGAGATATGCCAAAATATAAGAATGCGAATATTGCAAGTACTGCTGAAGCAATGATCGACAAAATGGTTGTAATCCCTAACCATTCTTCTTCACTTCTCCTTATCTTTGCGTAAGTCAGTAATTTTGCTATACTTACTCTAAACTTTCTTGGGTACAGCATACTTATTTTCTCCATCATCTTCCAGCCAGTAGCACAGGTATTCTCGACCTTATGCTTGTGAAGAAGATTATTTGAAAGGCAAGGAAGTAAATTATAAGAAGGGTTAGAGTTGATGATGTAACTGCTAAGGCACCATAAAGGGATAGCAATGCTAGGAAAACTACACCTATAGTAGGAATAACAACTCCAAAAATCATGTAAATTACTCCCCACAAATTCAGCTCCTGACCAAATCTTCTAACCTTAGTGTTTTGATCCGCAATTAGATCGCTAAGAAGAGACTCCAAGGTATCCCCAACACTTCTTCCTGTCCTTAGAGCAGAAATTACCTGCCAAGCCACTTGTTTCAAATAAAAGGATTCGGTTCTCTTAACCAACCTTGCTAAAGCTTCCTCCTCACTTAATCCAGAGCTTACCTCCTTAACAACCTTCTTAAATTCCTCGGAAACTGGACCATAATTACTTTCAGCTATAAAGACCAAAGCGTCGAAGAAAGGAACTCCAGATTTTATTTGAATTGTCATATCCCTCAAAGCAAAAACTAACTCCCTTTCCATCATTTCAGCCCTTTTTCTAGCTCTAACAGAGGGTAGTGCTGCATAATAGACAAAAGTTGCAAATCCTACTATCAAACCTAAAAAGAGATAGCGAATAGCTAAGTAAATTGTTAATTTTTGCATATAGAGGGCTACCGCAATTAAAAAGATGAAGATCGCAAAAAAGTATAGAAGGCTTGCGAAAATAGCTATACTCAAATACTCCACACCACTTAGCCTTATTCCTGCTTTAACTAAGTTTTCATCCAAAGCTGGAAAAAGATTTATCAGAGTGTTACTCATAAATTCGAATATTTTTGCTTTTCTTTTGGCCAAATCCAGCGAAAACGGTAAGAGTGGGGCTTTCATCCGAATATTTCTTTAGGACTTTTATTTCTTTTAGCAATCTCAACTACTCCTTCGGGATCCTCATAGTATTCATAAACAACTCTTCCAACAGCATCCACATTAGCAATACCATTCTTGAGCATCCATCTCAAAATTGCCCTCTTTTCCGAAAGATCGCTTAAAATTTCCTTCTCAGTCATTCCAGTGTACATGTTTATCTCCTCAAAAACCCTAACACTGCTTCCTATCTTCTCTATTTTATCGGTCCTTGGTCTCCATCTATAAAGAATGTTTAGCCTCAATTTTGGTTTTTCCAATACTTCTTCACCAGTTACAACCTCAGAAACCTCAAACGTTCTTCTAAATCCTTTTTTTCTATCCCTGTATTGAACAACAACCAAATGCAAACTTGCAATCTCCATTTCGGGAATGTTTATTGGTGGGTTAATTAAACGTCTGTATGCTTGGTATGCTGTGTCAGCGTGCATAGTTGAGTACACAACATGACCCGTATGCGCGGCCTCAAACAATACCCTTGCTTCCTCAGCTCTTCTAACCTCTCCAAGGATTATCCTGTCAGGACGCATTCTCAAGGAATTTATTAGCAAATCATAAATTGTAATCTCCCCCTTTCCCTCAGGCCCAGGCGCTCTTGATGTTAGGGGTGTCCAATTCCAATGCAAATACTTCGGTAGATTAAGCTCCCTAACTTCCTCTATGCTAACGATGTGGTTGTTTGGTGGTATAAATGCACATAATGTATTTAGTAAGCTTGTCTTTCCGCTTGCAGAACCACCAGCAACAAGTATGTTAAGCTCATATTGAACGCAAAGCCATAGAAATGCTGCTACTTCATCACTCAAAGTTTTAAGCTTTGGATCTATAAATTGCACTATTGTCCATGGATTTCTTGCAAATTTTCTTATTGAAAGCACGTTTCCGAACGTCGAGATTGGGGAAAGTATTGCATTAACCCTATCACCGCTCGGCAAATGAGCGTCCATTATAGGATTCATAAGGCTTATTTGCCTTCTAACCTTCCTACCAATTTGGGATGCATAGCTGTAAATCAGTTCCTCATCTCTGACATAAGCGTTCGTTTTTAGCCATCCATATTTCTTATGGTAAACAGAAATCGGCTGCAAACTTCCATTAATAATTATTTCTTCCAATGCGTCATCAGCTATTAGTATCTCAATAACATCCAGGCCAAGAACATCGTGCAAGAGCATACCCGCCAGAATAGCCCTATTCTCATCACTTATTTCAGGAAATTCTCTCAATATCCTATCAGAAACGAGTGTCATAAATTTTCTCCTAACCTCAGCAGATCTCCTTATATCCAGAACTTCCTGGGCTTCTAATTCCACTACTTCAGGCAACTCTTCCACAATATCGGAAAGTATTGCCTTTGTAGCTTCACCAACCGTAGGCAATTCTATTTCATAAACCGGTGCGAATTCTCCATAAACCTTGCATATACTTACATAAATCGGAACCTTATCCACATAAATTACGTAAGACTCCAACGTATACTTCTTTTTATTAATCTGTGTTAGAATTATTCTAGGATATCTCTTCCTTTTAGCTACCAGAGGTTCAACGGAAATCTTTTCAAAGGGTTTTTTTGGCTGAATTACTTTTAGCAAACCCTCCTTGTCAAGAATTCTTACCCATTTTACTATTTTTCCTTCAGGCAACTCCAATCTCTTAGCAAGAGTCTCCACATCTACCCTGTTAGAAGTTTTTTCAACAATTTCGAGAAGTCTATCTGCAGTTGTCCTTATAACAATTTTTCTCTTTCCAGTATCCTTTATTTTCTCCTTTATGCTTAAAATAATCTCCTTTATTCTCTCAATATCTTTTTCATAATCAGCTTTACTTTCAAGCAATTTCTCTATTTTTTCAAGTTCCTCCATTTTTCACCACTACAGCATGACAATTTTTCAGTATCAGCCCTCAGTAAGCACTACCTTATCTCTTTTTTCTATCTCAAACAATTTATTACTTACTATTACATCCTGATTGAAAACCAGTCTTACAGGCTCCCTTACATTTGTCGCATTCAAATCAAACCTAAAATTCAGATCAGCTTTAATATCATCATCTGAATATACTATAACCAAAGTACCGTTGTTATTACTTGTATCTTTTCCAAATGTTATGTTAATATAAGTTGATGTATCATTAAAAACCACATGCATTATTGATGTTTCATCTGTAAAAAGTTTGTCAGCGACACTAAAATAGCTACCATCAGTTCCTGTAACGTTTATATAAATAGGTCTACAAAGTTCGCTTTCTTCAAGCGTAGTACAATTATAAAGTGTTGCTGAGCTGGCACTGGCATTAACATAATAAGGAACATTAATAATAAGCTCATAGTAAGTGATGTTCGCAGCTATGTTTGCATCAGGCTTGTAAATTGAAATATTGTATTTTGCATAATTCCCATAACCATAGTAAATTCCATAAGGCTCTATGATTATACTTTCAGTAGAATTTGGGGTAGTTCCGAAGGTTATATCAAAAATTTTGTTCCCTATGCTTTTATTCATTACAAAATCTTCAAAATTTAAAATACCAGCACTAAAATCAATATTTTCAAAGAAATCGCTAATATTTAGGATTACCTTACCATTTTCTCTTGTTACATTAGCATTTATCCCAATTATCCTCCTAATATTAAACCCTACTTCTCTAAAATCTTGACTAAGTCTATACACAATTAGAGCATCCCCCTTATTTCTTATTCTTAACTCTTTGCTTTGCATCTCCAGCACTAGAGCTCCGAATAGAGCTAGGAAAAATGCTAGCGTTATTATGCTTGTTATCATGCCCTTCAAGCAGGCCATCCCTCCA
>Ga0190367_1001213_pt1 | contig 15425 bp, 17 predicted proteins | sample 4872181011_MG_FD_171838 | JGI IMG/M metagenome (GOLD analysis project Ga0190367, IMG submission 171838) | Hydrothermal vent microbial mat bacterial communities from Southern Trench, Guaymas Basin, Mexico - 4872-18-10-11_MG | ecosystem: Environmental > Aquatic > Marine > Hydrothermal vents >...
AAACTGCCTATAGTTAAGCAGGACCTCGTAAAAACCCATCACCATCTAATATCTAAGGAGGAAAGAAAAGAAATAGAAAAACTTGCTAGAGAAGGCCTTATAAGGATTGTTGTTTCACCTAGAACATTAACTCAAGGAATAGATATAGGAACAGTCATACGAATAGTTCATTATGGATTACCTGCCGATGTTAGAGAGTTTAGACAGAGAGAAGGAAGAAAAGGAAGAAGAATATACCTTCCTTTCACGGAAACAATAATAATACCTGTATCTACATGGGATAGAAAACTTATAGAGGCAGGAATTCATACGTTTAGAAAATGGTTAGATCTGCCTTTAGAAAACGTATTCTTTAATCCCAAAAACAACTATGTTTTAATGTTTAAAGGTCTATTTAAGGTTAAATTAAACATAACACCGTCAGATATAGAACTTAAGCTTTTAAGAAAATTAAGGCTCATAGAGAAGGAGAAAACACTTTTTGGAGAGCGCTACGTTCTGAGCAGTGAAGGCCTTAAAGTGTGGAATAATTTAGGTTTTTACGAATATGGACCACCATACGGTGTTAAGAGAGTTCTCATCGAAAAATCGGGTCAACAAAGATTACTAGAAGAAGTTTCACGTAGAGACTTTATTGAGAAACTTCAACCAGGGTGCATAGATCCTACAAGCGATAGTGTTGTCACGAGCATAAAAGGTAGGAGAGTAATTCTTGAAAAAGATTTATCCGTAGCCTTAGAGGAGGATAAGGCTATAAGAGATGCTTATGAAGAATACTACTACATTAAATCTGCTAAATGGATGGAAAAACCGGATTTAAAAAGCGACTATATTTCAGGTAAACTTTCATCACAAGTAGAATTAAACGTAATAACACCGTCTAAGGGTTTTGGTAAGTTAATCGAAATACCTGAAACCATATACTGGGTTATTGAGTCACGTAATCCTAAAGTAGTAAGATCTCGCGGCGAATACAGGTTAGTATATGATGTTGAAAAAGTACGTCTCGAAACTAAGCCTTATGGAAAATATGTGGATTACACTTATGGTTATCTTTACGAACTAGACCCTAAAGAGGATACTGAATCTTTAAAAGTGGGATTAGCGTTTTTAATGGTAATTTTAAGGTTATCAAAGTATAGACTACCTCTTAGAAGCATATTGTACTATGTTTCACCTATAGAGCATCCAGTAAAGGTTATGGCGCTTTGGGAACCAGAACCAGCAGGAATCATTAAGTCGATAGACTGGAAATATGTTGAAGAATTTATGGAAACATATGAACCAGATAATTTAACCGAAGTCCTAATGTGGGCAGTAGACTACACAGCCGTTCAAGCAATGATTTTAAGAGATATGTCATGGGAAGAAGTGAAATACTATGCTGAAAAAGCTTTAGAGTATATTGAAGAGAAGGTTAAAATTAAAATTAAAGGTATTGGAGAAGTTAAAGTACCTAAACCGAGCAGAAAGTATAAAATACTATCAGTAGACATAACTAAAGCAGAATTAGGCGATAAAAACATATACGCTATAGCGCTATACGATGGAGAAAACATAGACGCGTATTCATTCTCTTTGTCAAGAGAATTTTTAAGAAAACCTTCAGAATTAGCTATTTTAGCAGATAAGCTTTCAGAATATCTGAAAGATAATTTCACACTTATACATTACGGGAGAGATAGAGAGTTTTTAGATTTAAGAAGCTTATCGACTCTTATTAAACTTGTTCTAGAAAAATTTGCAGAAGAAAATAACATTGTAGACGTTTATGAGGAATTTAAGAGGAAAATAGGAGTAGAATATGCTCCATTAGAAAGAGCTGAAGAAGAATTAGGAATTAATGTTAATAGAATGGTAGGTTTCAAAAAGCTAAGAGAAGAATATAGTAAATCATTAAGAAGAGGTTATAGTGCAGGTTTAGAAAATGCGTTAAAAGAATATGTTATTGCCAATGCAAAAACAACATACTTCTTATATTTAATAATAACTCATATTTCTAAGACATAACTAACCTATATTTCTGCTAACAGCCTGCACTTTATCAAGTACTCAATTAACTGTTTAGCCTTATTCCTAGATCTAGTCTTTAGAAAGACTATTTCTGCATTATATTCCTCCACTTCAAGGTCCTTAAGGTCTATAAAGCGTAGTGCCTTTTTAAATGATGGTATTAAATAGTAGCCATTAGGTGTTTTTTCGTGCCAGCAGTTCTCTTAATATTTTCTCTACATTCATACTCATAGAACATCAACTATAGACAGGTGTTCTGAATGGTATAAAATCAGCTACTGTTTTTAATCCTGACTCAGATTTTAAAATGGTAGGAATAAAGCTAAGCATTACAGATATTGTCGCTTGATCTCCTGGTGTTCCACCACTAACCCATCTTATCTTGTAGTTTTCACACTCAAGAACTACAATGTCTTGGTCTTTAAGATTTGCAGAAGCTATAAATTCTAAATATATCCTTTTTCTCTTACCGCTATATCCTGCTGCGTACCCTTTAATTCCAATTACTTTATTATTAAAAATTATTGGCTCTTGTTTTTCAACTATTTTACTTAGTTTGAATCCTAGCGTTTTAGCTATAATCATTGCAGATTCTGCATAGCCTACGTGGCCTGTGATTTTACCTTCGTTTAAAAGTTTATCAAACATATATGCTGGTATTCCTAATCCTATTTTTCTTTGAAAACTAAGTCTTCTCTTCAAAGCATTTATTTTTCTTATAACTTTTATCCTTTTTACGAATAGGCATGAACCTGAAATGATTAAGGGTAATGTATCAAATATAAAACCAGGATTCACACCAGCGCTTAAAACTGTAACTTCATGTTTCTTAGCAAGTTTATCAAGTTCTTTAGCTAACTCAGGATATCTATACCATGGATAAGCTAACGTTTCACATGACGATATTATGTTAGCTCCATGCTCTATAGCTGTTTTTATTTGCGGGAAGACTTGGTTTAAGAAAGATGTTGTTGCATGTAAAACGACTCTAGGTTTACTATTTCTTAAAACCTTTTCAGGTTCATTAGAAACAATAACACCTGTCTTACCTATTCTGAGAATATCTCCTATGTCGTGGCCAACTATTTTAGGATTGATATCTATTACACCGACAATATCGTACTGTTTAAGTTTTAAAAGAGCTCTAGCTAACATTCTCCCGATAAAACCAAAACCATAAAGCATTACAGGTATTTTATCAAGCGTGCTCATGTTCCCGCCTACACACTATGTTTTCCTAAAACCAAGCGTGATAACCTATAGAGTTTAAATATACTTATCTAATATCTAAAAATAACTATATAGATGGGAAAGACAGACTCTGAAAAGTGAGTTGATATGAAAACTTCAAAAACACTAAGAAAAGTTCAGTTAACTGGAGGAGCTACACTAATAGTTTCCCTTCCAAAAGAATGGGTCAAAACAGTTAACTTAAAACCCGGAGATTATGTTGAAATTATACCTCAACCTGATAACTCATTAAAGATAAGCCTAGCTAGAGAAACAGAAAGACCTTCAGAAACATCGTTTAAAGTGTATGAAAACATGAGTTCAACAGCAGCTGTAAGAGAATTTGTTTCAAGATATATCTTAGGGTTTAATAAAATCAAAGTATATTTAGGTGAGAGGACAAGGAGACAGAGAAATGCAATTAAAGAATACATGGCCAGGTCCCTTATAGGTGTCGAGGTTGTTGAAGAAACAGAGAATTCTATGATAGTTCAGTGTTTAGCAGGTCATTCAGAATTACCTTTAAAAACAGCTTTAAGAAGAGAAGCTACAACAACCTATTATATGATAAATGATGTTCTAAAAAATATTAAAGAACCTGATTTAGAAACACTCTATGATATCATTAGAAGAGACGATGAAGTTGATAAGTTCTACTTATATATTATGAGACAAATGAACCTTGTAGCTTCCGGAATTATTTTACCTCAAGATGTAGGTATAAACAGCGTCAGTGAAGCAGTAGAATACGTTATGCTTTCAAAAGCTATAGAAAGAGTAGCAGACCATGCAGCCCAAATAGCTACAGTTCTAGCCAGACTTATTGAGGAAAACGTAGTAATAAACAAAGAAATTACAAATGCTATATATGATTTCGGAAGTAATGCACTAGAATTATTTATTTCATCGATTAAAGCATTGTTTAAACAAGACACTATAACAGCTCATGACGTTATTGATAAATCAGTTGAAGTAAAGAACCTTGAAGACGAAGTCTTAAAGCTAATATTGTCAACTGAAAGCATTGTTGCAAGAAAAGCTTTGGCTTTAAGAACAATTCTTGAAAGCTTCAAGAGAATAGCCTATTATAGCATGGATATTTCAGAACTTGTGATAAGCCTTACAATTAAATCTCCAAAACCTAAACAGCTACCTATCTCTGCTAAGTAGTTCCTTATAGAACTCTACAACATCTTTAGGCCATTCTAAAATGTAGCGTAACCTAATAGTTTCTCCATTAACCTCTTTCTCACCATCAAAAACCATTTTAACTTCTACATCTGCTTCTTTTAAACCTAAAACAGAGAATACTGCTCTAATAGCGTCTTCATATGTTTCACCAGTAACATTAGTAATATACCATGTTCCTCTTTGAGAATAAATTTTTACATTAAATTTTTTAACCATCAACACTCACAACCAATGATGTGGTACACCATGCATATAGGCGGCAGGGAAGAATAGAGCAATAATGAAACCTAGTATTAAAATCAATATAATAGCTGTAATAACTGAAACAAGCCAAAGCATAATGGCTCTACCCCATCCTACATTATAAATCTCTTTAATCACCCATATGTAGCTTAGGAAACCCAAGGTAACCGCTAAAAACGGTATAGGAAATATGACAACAATAATTACTGAAACAATTGATGCCAATAACCCTCCAACAAGGGTAGCAGCAACAGCATGTATAAGACCTGACTTCTTTAATCCAAGAAGTTTGGAGGCAAACCATAGAGGTAAACTAGATAGAACAATAGATATTAGAACTAAGCCTAAAAGAATTATAGGAGCAAGAAGTAATATAAACAACTGATATCACCTATTCTTCAAAAACCCTATAAGCACACTATGGCCTATAAATGTTTACAATTAAATGGTTTTTAAAGGAAAAACTTTAATACAAGTTGTTTCTTTAAAAACCTAGATGATGTGTTATGAGTGATAGAGCAAAGCTTTCATTAACTGTAGGTTTCTTAGCAACATTTACTGCATTGGTTTTCGTAGCAACCTCAGCTATCGTTGTAGAAACACCAGCGACTAAGGGTTTCTTTAATCTAGGAGAAACTATGGTATATACTGCTGCTTTACTTGGAGGATACTATGTAGGCATGGTCGCAGGAGGATTAGGATCCGCATTAGCAGATATGTATTTAGGATACCCCCACTATGCTCCAGGCACCTTAATCATAAAGGGGTTAGAAGGACTTATAGTGGGTTTTTTAGCCTTAAAACTTAAACAGCTAAATATAAGGCAATGGAGACTATTTACGCTAATTGCGGCTACGCTAGGTCTAATGCTTATAACGGGATTAGGATATAACTACTATCGTGGTGAAACGCATCTTTACTTTGCTAGCATGGAGTTTACACTTAGCATACCAGCTACATTATGGATTGTTTTAGGACTTCTTTTCGCATTAGCTGTCATATATCTAGGCTTTAAAGTAGATCCTAAGGTTGGAGGAGAAGTAATAGCCATTATTGTCGGCGGTTTGGAAATGGTGCTAGGATATTTTACATATCAGGTTATGGTATTGGGTTATATACCTTCAGTTGCTGCTTTAGAAATACCTGTCAACTTAGGGCAAGCAACTATAGGTCTTTTAGTTGCTTTACCGTTAACGAGAACAGTTAAAGCTATGGGGGCTAGAACTCTAACTTGATAAGAATAGAAAATTTATGGTTTAAATATAGTGAAGGCAGAAAATGGGTTCTTAAAAACATAAACTTTAGAGTAAATAGAGGAGAATTTGTAGTAATTGTTGGACCTAATGGAAGCGGTAAATCAACTCTTATTAGGATACTAGCAGGGTTAGTACCTAAGTTTTACCATGGAGAAATTAAAGGTAACGTTATTGTGGGCAATATTAATGTTCTAAGGAATCCAGAGGAAGTATTTAAAGTTGCTGGGTTCTTGTTTGAAGACCCTGAAGTACAGTTAGTAACTACTACTGTAAGGGATGAAGTATCCTTCGGGCCAAGCAATTTAGGCTTAAATAAAGATGAAATTGAGAAAAGAGTTAAATGGGCATTAGAAGTAGTTAGAGGAAAGATTTTAGAAGAACGAAGCAATTTCGAATTAAGTTTAGGTGAAATGCAGAAAGTAGTTTTAGCTTCAATACTTTCCTTAAAACCTAAAGTATTGGTTTTAGATGAACCATCAGTTTTTCTTGAAACTAAAACTGTAAGCGAGCTTTACACAATATTGAAAGACCTAGCTGTAAACGAACATGTTACCATATTAGCTGTTGAACATGATTTAAACAAGGTCATAGAGTACGCTGATAAACTCATAGTTCTAGATGAAGGCGAAATAATCTGGCAAGGCAAACCGGAGGACTTAACAGTAGATATGATGCAAATGCTTCCTATGCCTCAGCTTGAACTCATAGATCTAGTAAAGCAGTTAAGAAATATGAATGAACATGTTCTTAAAGAAAGTATAGTAAAACTACATGAGATTGTGGAATACATTTCACCTAAAACAATGAATCTAAGGTTTTTTAAGGAACATTGTGAAACGGAAATACATAATGAAAATCTTAGGGATACCATTGTAGAAATGGAGAATGTTTGGTTTAAATATCCCAGAACCCTCACATACGCTATTAAGAACATTAATTTGAAAATAAGCCTAGGAGATTCTATAGGGATTCTTGGACCTAATGGAAGCGGAAAATCAACATTAATCAAAATGATGGTAGGTATATTAAAACCTACTCACGGCTTAATCAGAGTTTTAGGTGTAAAACCATTTAAGAGTAGAAGCAAGGTAGCAGGTAAGATAGGCTATGTTCCGCAAAACCCAACCCTCACATTTACTTCGCCTACAGTTTTCAGCGAAGTATACAATGTAGCAAAGAGATTAAATGTGCCTAATGCTGCTGAGTCTACTGAAAAAGCGCTTGAAACTATGGGTTTAACCGAGTACCGTGATTATAAAGTGTTGAAGTTAAGCTATGGGCTTAGAAGAAGACTTTCAATAGCAACAGCTGTAGTAGGTAAACCTAGGCTTCTAATACTTGATGAACCAACCACATACCTGGATTACAGGTCTAAGAGAAAACTAATAAAGACATTGGAAAGAATTAAGAAAAATACTACGCTAATAATAGCTTCACAAGATTTAGACCTGATAGTTAAACTATGCAATAAAATAGCGTTGCTAGCTAACGGATCAATTGTAGCATATGGGGGAACGAGGAAACTGGTTTATTCGGAAAATATTAAAGATTTAGGTATCGAAGAACCATTAGTTATTAAGCTTTCAAAGAAATTCTTCAAGAACATCAAATATGGGCCTTTAACTATAGAAGAGTTTGAAAAGGCGATGGCAAAGTGATATTGTGGATAATAGATAAAATAAGAATAGCATTAACCTTTAGTAAAGAGAAAAATATCATAAGCAATGCCCATATAGTTTTCAAAATAGTCTCTACAATAATTTTCTTTGCAATTGCAATTACTGTTAGAGGCCTCACCGATGCACTTATTTTACTTAGTTACCCAGTAATTTTAACATGTCTTACTAGAAAAGCCAAGGTCCTTTTTGAATCATTGCAAGCTATAATTCTGCCTATTTCCCTCTTATTCTTCTTCACTTGGCTACTTTCTCCTGAAGGACCGTTAAGCATGTATGCTGCTATTAGAGCTGCCACCATAAGCTTAAGGATTTCAGCGTTAGCATTAACTCTCCTAATAATATTCTCTTTCACTAATCCAGTATCTTTATCTGCTTTTCTTGAAAAATGTAGATTACCCTTAACATTAACTCAGTCAATAATACTCACTTGGCGGCTCATACCTTTAGTATTGAAAGATTTTCTAGAAGCATTAGCTTCTCTTAAGCTAAGAAAGTATCCTACATGGAAAACTCTTATACCGCTAACCGTAGTCTCCATGGAGAAGGCCTTGAGGACTTCAGAAACATTGTACATTAAAGGATTTGGATGGTCAAAAAAGAGAACCTACGTTACTCCTTTAGGTAATGTAAAAGATGGTTTAATAATGTTAGGACTTGTTATGCTTATTTCTTTAACTTTATTTATCCTATAATAAACGTAAATTAATTAAAATGCTACATCATAATGTTATCGTGGAGAAAAACATGAATGTTAAAACACTATACTCTGTTTTTCTAGAAATTAGAGTTAAAATATTGCTTCTCATAATATTACTGTTCACGCTAGCATTAACTGTTTATCATTTAGGATATAATCTGCTCATGAACTCTGTGGTTTATGGTTTACTTTTGCTTATGTCATATAAGCTTCTAGTCAAGAAAAACATGAATAAGTATAGCCCATTACAACTAGCTATTAGAATTTGGGTTCCCTTAGTGATATTAATGTATGTTGGCATATTTTTCGGTCTTCTATACACAGTTTTCTATCATAGCGAGTCTATGGGAGTTTTAGAAGAAATAGGTAAGGAAATAATAAAGCTCAAAAATCCTGAAAGGATATTCCTATTTAATCTTAGTAGAGGTATTTTAGCTATAATACCGTATATCGGCCCGTTTATTATGGGCATCGCGCTCGGTAACTCAGGCTTCATTATGGGTATTGCATTAAGAAAACTGCTAGACTTAGAGTATTATAAGGACTTTATAATAATGTCTTTAGTTCCATTTCATCCATACGGGTTTTTAGAATTACTATCCTATGGTTTCTTCCTAACCGGTTCATTGTATATTAGAGCTAGAAAATGGAAGTATATGTTAATATCAATATTCATTGCAGTACTTGTACTCTTTATAGCTGCTTACCTCGAAGTATGGGAGTTAGAAGTCTATAAATATGGGGTTTAATAGCGCTTAAAACCGCCTTAAATTGTTTAGTATTTAATATGGTACACTATATCAGGACTTTTTACATGAACTTATGAAAAATTATTTAGTACACTATTGTATTTTATAGTTTTAAATACTGAGTCTCGATGTAGCCCTTTAAATTTCAATTATTGTGCGGTTTACGGGAAATCTTTAAGAGTTAGATTAGCGTCTATGAACTAGGCGTTTTTATGGTTACGGTTGAAAAACAGCTTTCTAGTGAACGCGATGAACTCGACGAGTTTATTAGAGAACAAATGAGAATATTTAGGGAAATAGCGCTTAAGGTTAAGGACTATTTTGACACTTTCTTAATGGAAGCAGGTATGGATGATTTAGATCAAGTAGATAAGTCCTTTTATTATGCTTTTATACTTGAAATTTCAAGGTCTATTTTCATAAACTGGAGCGTTTATATGAGGAGAAGAGAAGAACATCGAAGTAGAAGTTAACATGTTTACTTTGATGAGATATTCAAAGTAATAAAACTGTTAAGCTTAGCTTAAAAATTTGTAGAGAAGAGCATTATAAAACATTGAAACAATAATTTCTAAGTAAAATAACGCTGTCTACACGTTTAACTCTCTGTAAGACCTATAGAGTTCTACAAGTTCATAAACAGGATTCAGTGAAAAGTCTATTCTTAAATCAACTATGCGGTCATATACTTTACCATGAATCGTCTCTCCCGCTACAATTATTGCTACACTTCTATCTCCTCTTTTATCTCCTCCTATTCTATGAGCTGTTACTAAAGCTAATAGAAGCGCATATGTAAAATCTTCATTACATTTTCTTTCAAATGCCTCACACATAATTTGAGGGATATTTGGGTTAACTATTAAATTACCTACACATACACAGTTTTTTCCAACATATGCACCATGTTCTCTAGGAATAGATGCCCCACAATGAAACGCTTTTCTCCCTTTATAATCTATTACAGCTACTTGTCTTTTCTCAGGGTTACTATCTTTCTTTAAAGCTTCTTTTAAGGCTCTTTCAGCATCATATCCTTTCTCGATAAGTTCAAGGATTATTGGTCCTAAAGCAGGATTAGTATATGCTTGAGTTGCAACAGCTCCTACACCTACTCTAACCCATGGGACCCTAGACCCTACAGCAATACTTCCTGAAGCGACAGCAACTCCTAACATTTTACTATCGGGGCTTAATGCTACAATACTATATGTCATGTGCTAAAGTATGGTTAGTTACATTTTATTAGCTTTCTGTAACTATGTTAAAAACGAATTAACTTAACATGGTTGCTTAAAGGTTATTGAAGTGAAGACCGCTAAACTCCGTGAAATAATAAGTGTTCTGAACAAGGTATTTAAGGTAAATCTGGAGGAATTTTTAGCCTATAAAGTAGCTATTGAAACTAAAAATCCTTTTGAAACTCTTGTTGCAACTATTTTAACCCAAAATACTAATGAGAAGAATGCATTTAGAGCCTATTATAACTTAAAAAGGCATTACACTAAGCTTGAACCTATGACTATTTCCAGAGCTGAAGTTGAAAAGCTAAGTAAGCTTATATCTGTTGGCGGTTTGGGAACTATTAAGGCAAAAAGAATAGTTAATGCTGCTAAATACATTTTAGAAAAATATCGTGGAAACTTATGGAATGTCTTAAAGCTCGGAGTTAAGGCTAGAAGTGAGCTTATGAAAATACCTGGTGTTGGACCTAAAGCAGCTGATATTTTATTACTTATGGTTACAGATAAACCTACTATTCCTGTAGACACTCACATGATGAGAGTTACTTATAGGTTGGGGTTAGTGGATAGGAAAGACTATGAGACCGTACGTAAAGTTCTAATGGATAGTATTAACCCTAAATACTACTTAAAAACTCATTTACTTCTAATACTTCTAGGAAGGAGATTCTGCCTAGCAAGAAATCCTAAGTGCTCTACATGCTCTGTAAACGATTTTTGCCCTAAGATAATTAAATAAACCTCTCTGCAGTTGCCATTATTCTAGAGTAAGTCTCTAATGTTATTTCGTACTTTAAATTCACCGTTAATATGTGTCCAAAACCTTTTATCAAGTATTTCTTCTCTCTAAACGATGGAATACTATATTCTCCTCTCCATAACGTCATTTTAGCTACTCTTTTATAAAGCCATGGATCGTCACCTTTAATCATGTCTTTAACTTCATATAATTTTGCATATTTGAAACGGATTCTAGGCAAAATACCTCCTTTAACTTCCTGCTTAAATAGAGGCCTAATTACGTAAAGTTTTTTAGGAGTCCTGAAAACCACTATATGTCCTTTTCTTTCTAAAACCAAATATGCCCCTGCAATAGCCCATGATTTTACCTCAGTATCGCCATTAACTAACGTTACTGCAGTATCCCATGAGAACAAGCCTATGCCTAGCTTTTCCTGTAATATACTGAAAACGATAGCAATAACTATAACTAATAAGGCCGGTATTACAAACATACCATAAAAGCGAACCGCTATAATGACGGATAGAACAAATGTTAATATAAGAAAACCTAGGATAGGTGCTGTACTGTAAGTATATGATGGCTGTATTCTAGGTTTTAAGGGAACAGTTTTTACAGGTCTTAATATGGACAAGTACTATAAGCCTCCAATATTGATTATTTTTAACGGTTCAGGTAATGGTTCTTGGCTAAGTTTTTTAGAGAAGAATGTTTCAGCAAGTTCTACGCACTTGTTGAGTAGCAGTATTGATTCTCTATTTATAAATCCTCCTTTAAGCCATACACTAGAGTTTAATGTTACTGAATTTTTTCTAACTTCTTCTCCGAACTTTACTTTGAAATAAACTATTTTTCCTTCACCATGTATTTTTGTTGCTCTCTCATATATTGATTTTAATGGGTATTCATATTTTTTGTAAAAGTCCACTAATGGGTGTTTTTGAACATTTCTAGGTTGAACTTTAAGCTTCCACTTTGTCCAAATTAATGTATCTACGAATGTTAGTTCAACTGTTTGTGCACCTAATTTCCTATGTTTGAAGTAACCATCTAAGCTAATAAAGGAGTTTATGTTATTTCTTACCTTTAACACGAAATAACTTAAATGTTCTCCGCTAAGAAGCTTTATACTAGCTTTAACGGATACAGCATTGTAAAGTACACCTTCTCTTAACTCATAGAGAACCATGGATTCAATAATATCGCTAAAATTATTTTTAAGATATTCAACTATTTTATCTGTTAACTCCTTCGCCTTACCAGGACTTTTCCAGGAAAATACCACAACAAAATACCTCATAGAATATATTTGAGAATAAGAATAAAAGCTTGATTACAGAACCGTACTGCATTTAGGTTCTTGAACTATCATGGCTAAAGCACCATAGAGTACTATGTCTTCACCTAAAGGCGTAATAGTTATCTTAGGTTTTCTGTTAATAACGTAGAAATCCAAGTACTTTGTTAAATACTTTAAAATGAGTTCTCTATTATTTAACGCTATAGCACCACCTATAGTTATTAATTCAGGGTCATAAGCATTAATAACGCTTGCAAAACCTGCAGCATTTATTTTACCTATTTCTTCAACAATTTTTAAAGCTAAGGTATCTCCGTTTCTTGCTTCCTTAAATAGTGTTTCTGATGATAATTTCCTATTTTCAACATACTTTTTAAGCGAACTTTTACCTAGAAGTTGGGAAAACTTTGTTTCTATAAGGTACATAGCGTACTCTGGTATGTTTCTTCCTGAAGCATATGCTTCCCAGTGACCTAGTTTACCACAGCCGCAACGCATAGTACCGTTAAAATCTACAATAATATGTCCTACTTCATGCGCATTACCGTCCTTTCCCAAGAGTAAATGATTATCAACAATTACCCCTGCGCCAATACCTGTACTTAAAGTAATATAGACAATGTTTGCTACGTTCACACCTAGTCCAAATATTTTTTCTCCCCAAACAGCAGCAACCGCATCATTTAGTATTCTTACTTTTAACCCTAACTTCTCTTCAATAGGCGTTTTTAACTCTACAGTTTTAAAGGGCAAGTTCACCGGTTTAATTATCCTGCCTTTTTTCAAATCTAAAGGACCTATAGAACCTATACCTATACCAGCCACTTTTCTAATAGCATTTGAAAAATGTTTATTAATAATATTCACTATCTGGTTCGCTACAGAGTACTCGTCGCCTTCCCTAACCGTCTTTTCTTTAACTTTAACAAGTAGCTTACCTTCACGTGTACCTAAAGCTACTCTAATGTTCGTAGCACCCAGGTCTACAGCTAAAACGTAGCTCATAAATGACACCAATTACAATTATTTAAGGAGTTCTTTCAAATCTAAACTAATAATTGTAAATATTGCTATAAATGTTAAAGCTATAATACAGAAGTGTATCATAGAGTTCATAAGACCATTTATTGTGAGAACTAAGCCTATAATGTGATTTATTAATAGAATATGTAATGTAAACTGTATTTTTAAATGTCTTCCTCTAGCTATCTGGGAAAAGTAAACAATCACGAATATAATTATGGGTGAAACTACTTGAGAAACAATTATACCTCTCTCCAGACCCAGAACTTCGAAAAGTTTTTTTAAACCTAAAGTTAATTCTTCATGACCATGAACTCTAATGTTTGTGTAAGTAAAATACATATCAATTGATCGTATGATAATGGCTAAGAAACCTAAACATACAAGGTCTAAATCTATTTTATTACTTAATAATGCTTTACCCAGCAAATTATCTATATCCTCGCCAACTTGATTTTACTTTATAAAACCTAGTTTTCTTAAATTTTCTAAGTCTTCAGGTGTATCTATATCTATGTATATTTCAGGCGACTCAACCTCTACATCAACTATTTTATTATAATATTTTCTAACAACATATTTTAACCCTTGAGTTTCTTCACTAATTAACATTATATCGTCATATAATTTATTGTCAAAAAGTATTGGGTGTCCTCTTTTACCTTTAAATTTAGGTACTACTATGGGTCCTTTGGTTTCTAAATACTTATCGATGACCTTGTTTATAGTTTTAGAAGTTATTAGAAAATTATCTGCTGGAAGTATCATAAAAGCAGTAGCACCTAATTCTCTTGCCTTTTTCACACCAACTTTAACTGATGAACTCATACCTTCCTTGTAGTTTTCATTATAAACCATTATTACTGGTAAATCTTTTATTTCATTAGCTATTTTTTCCGCTTCAAAACCTGTTACGACTACTACTTTGTCTGCTTTTGACTTGATGGATTCTTCAACAATCTTTCTAATAATTGTCTTATTGTCTACTTTTTCTAGAAGCTTATTTCTTCCAAATCTTTCCGACATTCCTGCAGCCAAAACTATCAAAATTAACATGCACTATCACTTAACTATTGATAAATGCTTTCCTGATGCTTTTCTATCTATCATTAGCATTTCAGCAGCAATACTTACAGCTATTTCTTCCGGTGTTTTAGCTCCAATATCTAAGCCGACGGGAGCGTAAAGCCTACCAATGTAACTATCCTTAGATAGACCTTCCCTCTCTAATCTTTCTAGTAACTTAGATACCTTAGTTCTCGAACCAAGTAAACCTACATATTTAGCCTTTCTTTCAATCGCTCTTTTCAAAACTTTATAGTCATACTCTATTGCTCCATGAACAGCTAAAACGTAGTCTTTTTCACTTATATTAGCTTTCTCTATAGCATTATCCCATTTATCGACTATTATCTCGTCGACTTCAGGGAATTCTTCTCTGTTTGCTCTTTTAGGATTATCACTTACAATGCAAACTCTAAAACCTAAGGAAGCTAATATTTTTGCTAGCGGTTTTCCTACATGGCCAACGCCAAAAATTATAGCTCTGGGCTTAGGATTAAAGACGTCGATGAAAACAGTTAGTATTCCTCCGCAAATTAATCCTGTTCTATAAGCTCCTAAAGGTACATTGTCTTCCCTGAATGCATACTTAACAACTTTAGGCTTTCCTTCTTTAATTGCTTTAATTGCCTTCTCAATAACCATTTTTTCGAAAGGGCCACCGCCAACAGTGCCTACAGTTCTTCCATTAGGGTAAACTAACATCTTAGTTCCAGGCCCTCTAGGTCCTGAGCCTTTCTTTTCAACAATTATGCATAAGGCAACATTTTCATTCTTACTTAAAGCATCTCTTAATGCTGAAATAATTTTCAAATTTTCATCTTTAACCATGAAGCACCATCACCTATTTAAAGTAAATGGAAATTTATTATAAAGATGTTTTGCTATAGAACGTAAAGTTAACATAAAGTCTTTTTAAGCATTATTGATGTTTCATATTCTTCAAGAATATCCTTAACTTTGTTGAGTATTTTATCGTAATCCTTGCTTATATTG
>Ga0190367_1001214_pt1 | contig 15410 bp, 16 predicted proteins | sample 4872181011_MG_FD_171838 | JGI IMG/M metagenome (GOLD analysis project Ga0190367, IMG submission 171838) | Hydrothermal vent microbial mat bacterial communities from Southern Trench, Guaymas Basin, Mexico - 4872-18-10-11_MG | ecosystem: Environmental > Aquatic > Marine > Hydrothermal vents >...
CATCTCCACAAATCTTAGGCCTGGAATTGCCTTTATAACCTCTCTCGGTTCCTCAAATATGCCATTTCTCCTGCCTACATAGCAGGAGTCGTGATACGTAACCGTATAATCGAGCTCGTTGAACATGTCCTTCAGCTTGTCGAGGTTCTCGAACAGAAACTGGGTGTGATGTAAAACTTCCTTTTCGAAGCCCATCTTTGGGTATTCCCTCTTTAAAGCGTTAAATGCATGCGCATCGTGGGTTACGATGCGATTGAAGCTGTACTTTTCAAACGTTTTTATGTTCTTCTCCATAAGGTCCTCAAAAAGCCCGAATTCGCCGCAGAGGCGGGTTAGATCCCCAATGCATCTCTCTTCATTCCCAAGAATTGCAAAATCAACGCCCATAAGGTACATAACTTCCGCAAATGCCTTTGTTATCTCCCTACAACGCCTATGATAGGCCCCAAAGCACTCTGGAATGAACAGGACATCTGCCTCCCTCTTCTTAGTCATCAACGGAACTTCGAATTCAACCTCCTTAGTCCAGCTATCTCTTTTTCTCGGCGATTCGCGAAACGGATTGCCGTAACGAGCTGTATTCATCAAAGCTGCAGCAAGCTCCTCTGGCGGATTTCCTTCGAGAAGTGAAAGTTCACGCAATGCGGGAATTATAGCATCGGTAAGGGGAATCTGACTGGGGCAGCGATAACTGCACGTGTAGCAGGCAGTACAAAGCCATTGAGCCCCGCTTTCGAGAATTTCGTCAATCAATTTCGCCCTCAATGCAAGGATCATCCTTCTTGGCGTGAAGGGTGAGGCAATACCGTATGGGCAGGAGCCTCCACAGGTCCCACACTGAAGGCACTGCTTGTACCTTTCAGATTCAGCAACTTCTGATAATCTCTCAAAATACGTCTCAAGCATCTCTCCTACATCCATTCAACCGCCTCCTTTTTTCAGCGTTAATCATGAAGTATTTGAATATTTTGCTATTGTCATGCCATATCAAAGCAAACTCACTATAACTACTTTTCAATAAAATTCTCCCATACATACTCAGAACCCTTTGTACGGGTTCGGCCCCATCTTCCTTAGTTCTTCTACAAATTCGTTAACGATTTCTGGGATTCTATCATATTCGGAGATTGCAAGTTCTACAAATTTTACTCTCTCCGGCTCGAGCATTAGCCTTTGGAGTGTTTCTTGCACGTTTTCCATTCTCTTGCTAGCGAGTTCGCTGCCCTTTATGAAGTGGCACTGGTAGTCTTCGCCGTACTTGCAGCCTGCAAGCAGTATGCCGTCAATGCCTCTCGAAAGGGCATCGGCTATGAACACCACGTTGACCGAGCCTAAGCATCTTACTGGGATAACCCTCAGGCTTGCATCAATCTTAAGTCTGTTCATCGCTGCCATGTCCAACGCTGGATAAGCGTCGTTCTCGCAGAAGAACCCAAGGATTCTGAGCTTTCCTTCCTCCTCCGGAACCTCTATTGCCTTTATCATCGATGAGATCATGTCTATCGAGTAGTTCTTGAACGATATTATGCGCTCTGGGCAAGCGCCCATGCACGTTCCGCATCTTCTACAGCGAGCAGGATTGAGAATTGGCGTACCTTTTTCGTCCTCTTCGAGTGCAGAAAACGGACATTCTTCTGTACAACGCTTGCATTGTGTGCAGCGCTGAAGGAAAAATATTGGTAATGACAGATCACCGCTGCGTGGAAACGTTGCCATACCCTTTGAAACGAGCTCAATGCACTGTATCGCTTTCAAAACCGCTCCACTCGCATCTTCAACTGCTGTGGCAACATCCATAGGCTGCCTTACGCATCCAGCAGCATATATACCAGTTCGCTGGGTTTCGTAGGGGAAGCAAATGAAGTTTGATACAGCAAAGCCGTACTCATTGGTAGGGAGTTCACTCCCTTGCCTGTACTTGAGGCTGAGGCCGGTAGCGTTGGGTTGCATGCCGGTAGCGAGAACAACCATATCGACAGGAATCCTGCGAACCCTGCCTAATAACGTGTCTTCAACCCGCAAAATTAACTTTCCCTCCTCTTCGGGGCTTTTGGCTATATCGGTAACCTCTGCAACCTTCCCCCTTATCAGGTAAACGCCCTCGCTCATCACACGCCTATAGAAGTCCTCGTAAAGGCTTGGAGTTCTCACGTCTATGTAGAAGATGTAAATCTCTGCATTGGGGTACTGCTCCCTAACGTACGTCGCTTGCTTAAGCGATGCAAGACAACAGACCGCAGAGCAGTATGGCAAGTGGTTTTCGTCTCTACTGCCTGCGCACTGCACGAATGCTATACTTTCTATTGGCTTTCCGTCGGATGGTCTGATTATTTTACCCCTCGTAGGCCCGTTAGGTGATGCAAGCCTTTCAAACATCACGTTGGTTATAACATCGGGATACCTTCCAAAACCGAGGTTTGTCAGCTTATTCGCATCGTAAGGCTTCCACCCAGTAGCAACAACGATGGCTCCGGCCTTGAAGTTTAATGTCTTCGGCTGCATAGCCAAATCAATTGCATCGTACTTGCATGCTTCAACGCATGCCTTGCAGCCTTCATCCTTCTTGCAGTAAGCTGCATCTATCACGTACTTCATCGGAAATGCCATTTCATGGGGCAGGTAGATTGCCTTGGTTTTATCCATTCCGTAGTTGAACTCGTTTGGCCTCTCAGCCGGACAAGCTTTGACGCATTCTCCGCATGCCGTGCAAGCATCGGTTACAAAGCGCGGATTTATCCTGATTGAAACCTCGAAGTTCCCGGGCTCGCCGCTGACCGATTCGACCTCTGCGTTTGTGAACACAGCAATCCTTCTGTTCTCCTTAAGTCGCCTCAGGTTTATTTCAAGCCCGCAATAGGGTGGACAGAGTTTGGGGAAGTACTTGTACATCTGTACAACTCTTCCTCCCAAATATGGCCTCTTTTCAACAAGTATTACCTCGTAACCAAGTTCAGCAGCTTCAATGGCAGCGGTTATGCCAGCTATGCCCCCTCCAACCACAAGAATCGTCCTTGATACGACCTTTTCCTCTCCTTCAGGAAGCTCCGTCTTCTCAGCTTTAGCGATCCCCATTCTGATGTAGTCTTCTGCCAACGCCTGCGTTTCCTCATTTGCTTCATGGCTCCAAGCAACGCCTTCGCGGAGATTTACCCTCTCAACAACAATTCCTTCAAACCTGAATACATCGGTATTAACTCTGGGTGAACATGCTGCAATGACCACCTTATCAACGCCCTTGCTTATATCCTTCCCTATTAGCTCAATGCCTTCACTGCTGCAAAGAAACGGATGCAGCTTTGCGTTGAACTTTGCTGCAAGCTTCTCCACATCTATTACTTCACCAATTCCGCAACCCGAACATACGTAAACGCCGAGACTCATGTTAGCGTTGCCCCCAATTTATCATGTTTTTTTCTAGTAGTTTGCCAAGCAAGTAATGGGATATTTGAATGTTTTGAAATTCCCTAATTCTTCAGAATTTCGACAATCGCAGCAAAAGAAGTACTTTAACAGAGTTTAACGATTTAACAAAAGACATGCACAAGCTTGAACCCATGAATGCCGTTGCCATAGCAATCCTCTATCAATCCATAAATCCTGAAACTTCTTTAATGTAGAATTCTACCGGCCCATCAACGGGCGTTTCAAGCCAGACACCGTTGTAGCCCATACTTTTTGCTATTTCAAGGCACTTCCTTAAAATGGCCCTACCTACCCCAGCAATTTTACTCTTTGCTTCCATCAGTTCTTGAACCACCATTCTTCTTAACCGGAAAGGTTGAAAGGCTGATGAATGGGCTAATCCCTAAAACTTCTATTCAATGTCTATAACCTCTTCGACTTCTTCATCTTCCATTAAATCAACAAGCACTTCCACAAACGTTGTTTAGCCAGCGGGAGAAAAAGCTTACGTAATCTCGATTTTAATTTTGCCCTGCCTCTCCATCTCACCGAGCATCTCAAGAAATTCCGTGACTGTCATGTTCAGTCTTGCTGCAGCTTCACTTATCGTCATCGATTTTCCGGAAATCTCAGCCAGCGAATTTCGTTTTGGCTTTTTGGAATCTTTAAGCTCAAAGTGTTCACATATCTCGGCCATCCCGCCGCAACTTGCAAAGTACTTGCAGAATATACACGACATTCACAGTGGTTATCGCTGGACAAAAAGATAAACCTTACGCCAAGCTTTTTATTCAGGTATGTAGAGGTTCACCCATGATTAGTGAGGAGGACGTTTACAAGATCGCAAATCTCGCAAAAATCGAAATTAAGCCAGAAGAGGTTGAAAAGTTTAAAAACGAATTTCAGAACATTCTCGAATATTTTAACATTCTCGATGAGGTTGAAGAGGATATAGAGCCAACCTTCCAAGTTTTACCTTTGAACAACGTTTTCAGGGATGACAATCCAAAGCCCTGTGTTTCTAGGGAGGAGGCCTTGAAGAACGCAAAACACGTTGAGAACGGATACTTCAAGGGCCCGAAGGTGGTCGAATGAGTCGAACGAACATGATAAGCGTAGCAGAGTGGAGAGAGAAAGTAGAAGCCGAAGGAGCCTATAATGCGGTTGCGGAAATGCTCGAAAGGATAGAGAAGAGTAAACTGAACGCATACGTAACTGTTGACAAAAATGCACTAAAGCTTGCAGAAGAATACGATAAGGGAAAACTCGAAGGGAGGCTTGCAGGCATACCCATTGCAATTAAAGATAACATCTCAACAAAGGGCATGCGAACTACTTGCGCTTCAAAAATCCTCGAAGACTACGTTCCCATTTTCGATGCACACGTGATTGAGAGAATCAAGCAAGAGGGGGGAATAATAATAGGCAAGACAAATATGGACGAATTTGCAATGGGTACGACTACGGAAACCTCGTACTTCGGCGTGGTAAGAAACCCCTACGATTTAGATAGAGTTGCTGGAGGTAGTAGTGGTGGAAGTGGAGCATCGATTGCTAATGGCGAAGCTGTTCTATCGCTTGGAAGCGATACGGGTGGAAGTATTCGCTGTCCGGCAAGCTTTTGCGGTGTTGTTGGTTTGAAGCCAACCTACGGCCTCGTTTCCAGATACGGACTCATACCATATGCAAACTCACTTGAACAGATTGGGCCAATGGCAACCTGCGTTGAAGACCTCGCTTTACTCCTTGAGGTAATTGCCGGAAAGGATGAGAGAGATTCAACAAATGCAGGAAGGTCTTTCACTTTCATACCAAAGCCTGGAAAATTTAAGGTCGGCATAATTAGAGAGATGGGCGGAAATGCGGATGTTATGAAGTGCTTTGAGGAGGCTGTTGAGGTAATTAAAGGATTGGGCTGCGAAATTGGCGAGGTTTCGATGCCCTCTTTTAAGTACGCTCTCGCAGCCTACTACGTAATAGCTATGGGCGAAGCATCATCAAACCTTGCAAGGTACGACGGTGTTCGCTATGGCCATGCGTTGGAACAGCTTGATTCTTGGACGAAATACTTTTCAAAGGTTAGGGCAGAAGGATTTGGTAGCGAGGTGAAGCGCAGAATAATGCTCGGCAGCTACGCTCTATCGGCAGGCTACTACGGAAAGTACTATCTCAAAGCTTTAAAAGTCAGAACACTCGTAAAGAATGACTTCCAGCGAGCTTTAAAGGACTTCGATGTTCTCATCTCGCCAACAATGCCCTCTTTGCCTTTCAAAATTGGTGAGCTTGCAGACCCATTAACGATGTACAAGATGGATGTCAATACGGTTCCCATAAATCTCGCAGGCGTGCCGGCGCTTTCAATGCCCATCGGCTTCGTTAAAGGTCTGCCGGTGGGGATACAGATTATAGGAAACTACTTCGCTGAAAACGACATACTATCCTTCGCACTAGAACTTGAAAGGGCCATGGCGGAGTGAAGAGTATATTCGTTAAACTTTCGTTAATTACGGCCTTTCTATAAGAAAATGAAGCTTGCCTTGAATGCCGTACTAATTTCTCCGTCGAACTGGACTGCAGTTACTTCTGGAACATAAGCTACACCAAGTATTCAAGTTCTTGGACTCTAACAAACTTTAACTATAATGGAACGCGTATAACATTACTTTTGCCAAAACAGGAGCAAAACATGAATTTATAGCCTGGGAGACATAAACTGTATAAGCTGCCACGAGAACATATATGATGCCTTGGTAAACGGTATATCTAGCTCCCCATACAACTGTCTGACTCTTCTCCAATTGAGATAGACTACTATGATAGCGCAGCCGTCAAAGAAGACCATGACCGGAGCTTGACAAAAAGGTGGGAAGACACGGTGCAGCTGTCATAATTATGAAGGAGAATCCAGCTGCGGTTTTTGTCACTCGGATAGGGATTACAGTATAAACATAAACATAGAATCCGAACAATCTGGAGACGTATCGCGATCTAGCTTAGGTAACCATAAGGTTATTAGAGTTGCTCAACTGATTCTCGAATTGTTGATATAAAAATAAATATAATAAAACAAGAAATCAACCATCAACAAGCTTGTGCGCGTCAAGCCAAAGCACTAGCTCGACCTTATCGTTTATCTTATCTTTTATTATAGCCTTTGCGTATTCACCTAACTCCGTTGCATCTTCAAGCTGGTCGGGCAGGACGTCATCTACAGATATAACCTCGTCAACCTTGATGCCGACGCTCTTGCCAACGTCGAGGACTATTATTCGCTGTTTGTCTTCGTTAGCTTCTGTTGAATTCACGTTCAGTATTACCTTCGGATCTATGATCGTGCAGACCTCTCCCCTTAGGTCCATTATACCTTCCACATGCGGCGGAGAATTAGGAATCCTTGTTATGCTCTGCAGTTTCACTACTTCTTTGACATCGTTGACCGAGACGGCAAAAAATCCGTTTCCAAGGCGGAACTTGACAACCTTATCTATGCCTGCCATCCTCTTCACCTTTTTCAGCTTTTTCTAGCACATAGCCAGCAAGTTTAGGCCTTAAATCTCTGAACCATCTGTTGTAAGTTCTCGGCCATTCTCGCAAGTTCCTCTGCAGCCCTAGTAATCTCATCTATGCTCGAAGCCTGTTCTTCTGCTGCAGCAGCTGTATTTTCAACCTCCCTTGCATTCTCAAGAGCAACCTGATACACCCTATCCGAAAGCGAAGCAAGGTTCTGCACAGCATTCGCTTGATCGTCCATAGCCTTCTTGATTTCCCTCATGCCGGTAGCAGTTTCTTCAATTATCTCCTTTATCTTCTCTATCTTCTCTACTATGTCACTAACACTTCTTATCGCGTCTTCTGTCTTCGTGTTTGAAGTTTGAACGGATTCTGCAAGCTTGTGCATCTTCTCTTGAATCTCCTTTATAAGCTCGGCTATGTTCTTCGCTGATTCCTGCGTCTCATTTGCAAGCTTGCCAACTTCTCCAGCAACGACTGCGAATCCCCTGCCCTGCTCTCCAACTCTTGCAGCTTCTATATTGGCATTCAAAGCAAGCAGAGAGGTCTGTTCAGCAATCTTTGTAATTATATCCACTATTTCTCCTATCTGCTCGGCCTTCTTAACGAGTTCTTCAACCTCCCGCGTAACCAGCTGGTTAGCCTGAGCAAGACTATCCATGTTCCTTATAACGTTATTTGAGGATTCCACGCCTTCCATAGCAGCCTTCTCAGCTTCTGTTGCTATGTTAAGCACACCTTCCGCACTACTTGCAGTTTCCTCTGTTATACCCGAAATTTCTTCCATAAGTTTGTTCGACTTCTCTATTAACGACGTTTGTTCTTCAGCCCCAGCAGATATCTTCTGAGCAGACTCCGAGACCGACTTGGATGCAGAATTTATTTCCTCTATACTCGCCGATAGTTCCTCGCTTGCAGATGAAAGCTTGTTCACAGCCTCGTTTAAGTTCTCGATTATTGCCTTTAATCCCGAGCGCATGTCTTCGAATGCTTTGACTAGCTTGTCCAAAGCGTCGCCATCCCTTGTTTCTACAGCAAGCTCAACTGTTAGATCTCCCTTTGAAGCAGCTTCGACTACTGGCAGTAAAGCGTTGACCACGTTTTCTACGTATTCTTTTTCTTCTTGGAGTTCTTTTTCCCTCTGTTCCATAACCTCCATTGCCCTCATAATCTCTTTTTCTGCCTGTTTAAGCTGCGTTATATCAACAAGGAATCCAAGTGCTCCAGCTAACTCGCCGTCTACATGGATGGGTATACCAGAAACAAGCAAGTACACGTTCTTTCCATCCTTGGTCTTTGCTGGAGCCTCCTTTCCTATTACCGCTTCGCCTGTCTCAAGGACGTCCTCAGCTATCGTTTTAATTCCAAGAACTTCAGACAACTTTTCGCCTATCAGTTCTTCAGCCTTTTCATAGCCTACGAACTCTCTCACAAACTCATCGCTTGCATATTTCACAGTACCTTCTCTGTCTATGAAGTACATATATCCAGGTCTGGGGAACTTCTTAAACATCTCAATTAGCTCTTCTTCCTTCTCCTTCTGTTTAGTAATGTCAACAAAGGTTGTTAGAACTCCAACTAGCTCATCCTCGATTTTAATTGGTAGAGCAGAAACCAATACGTGCACCTTGCTTCCATTTGTCATCTCTACTACCATTTCTCTTCCTATAATCTTCTCTCCGGTCTTTAAAACCTCCTCCGCCAAGGTATTAACACCAAGAACGTCGGAAATCTTTTCTCCTAGTATGCTTTCGGGGGTTTGACCTACGTAATCTTCGACGAACGCATCACTTGCACATCTTACTCTTCCGTCGGCATCTATATAATAGGCGTAAACAGGTCGTGGGAAGCTTCTAAGTATCTCTGAAAGCTCCCTCCTAAGTTTCTCTATTTCCCTCTCCTTCTTCTTTAGCTCGGTAACTGGAGTCCCCGTAAGTAAGAGCGAGTACACCTCTCCTCTCTCATTTCTCAATGGTTGAACGGTGAATTTTATCGGAACAATTCCATCTTCTGGCATTAGGTCAACCTCAATTTCTACTTGCTCACCTTTTCTTGCACTTGCCAAAGATCGCTTTATCGCATTCCTTACTTCATCGGAATGTGCCCACCACTCGACATCGTAGAATCGCTTTCCGATAATGTTTTCAGGAGTGATTCCAAATGCCCTGCATGGAGCTAGATTCACGAATTTAATTGTACCATCGAGTTCCAGGGCCATCACGAAAACGGGTATATTGTTTAGGTAATTCACGAGTTCGCGCAGTTCTTCCCTGTCATTCTTTTCTGTAAGATCGGCAATGTACTCAATTGCTCCTCTCATTTCGCCGTTCTCGTCAAAAATTGGCGATGTCATTTTAATCTTAAGGCCTCTGTCAACACAAACGACTGAAACACCGGCGTTGCTGAGTATTTCCTGTATCTCCTTGTCCTTCTTTTTAAGTTCGTCAATGACCCTCTTGATGTTTCTTATATCGGCCCTTCTCTTCGGCATATCATCACCTCTACAATAATTATGGTAATGACAAGAGGTATAAAAAGCTATCTCATAATTAACATCAAATAAACACAAAACTACAAAATATCAATTTCATACTAGGTAAAGAAAAAGTTTGAAAATTAAGAATTTTTTAGAATTTTAAAATATCTCCTCGTAAAATCTCTTTATCATTTTCTGATCCATTAAAAGTTCTTTTTGCTGGAGAACACTTCTCTCAAGTTTCTTTAGAGTGGCGTGAAGAGCAAATTCTACACCCCAACTTTCACCAGTAACGAAGAAAGTTCCTTTATCGCTTGTGAGCTTTATTCTTACGTGTATCAAAGGCAGACCTCTGAAGTTCTCTTTATGTCTCTTTATGTAAACAAAGAGCACAGATTCACCAAGAAAATCCCTGAACTTTCGCATGAACTTTTCAAGATCCTCAACAATTGCTGTTTTGTCGAAATCGTCGAGGTGTACGTCTTTGGTTATGAGCTGAACTTCATACTCTGCCGGAGCTTTCTTTCTCACCAAGCTCTCCAAAATGTCTTTCTTTATTACAATACCTTCGGGGATGCTATCTTTTGCTACAACTATGCTCGAAATCTTATTCTCGATCATGAGGTCTATAACCCTGGCAATGCTATCACTTCTACTAGCAGTAACGACGGGGTAGCTCATAATACTCTGTACCATAACCGAAAGGGATCTGTCGGTTTCGCCGCTCCCTCCTCCAAACCTCGCCTCCCTTTTGGGCGATATTACCCTATCGATTATATCTTTGCCCGTTATTATACCAACTACCCGGTGAGAGTCGTCAACAACTACAAGGCGGTCTATTCCGTGGTTTCTCATGGTTGCAAGAGCTTTTGCAGCAGTTTCGTATTCATTTATGGTCACCACTTCGGGATTCATGACCTCTCTAGCCTTAACACCTTCAAACTCAGGCTTTACGAGCTCAAGAAAGTCGTTGATGTAGATCGCGCCATACTTACCATTCATACGAACAAGAACGAATGGCGTCGAATCTTCAACAAAACGCCTCGCAACCCTTTCAACGCTCAGCTCATCAACGCTCAGTATACCGGTCTTAATTACAAAATTCTTTATCTTGGTTTCATGGGGGTTTACCATTAAGCAGCCACGCATTAAGTCTTTTTCTCTAATAACTCCAATGACGTTCCCATTCTCTTGAACGAGAATAGCACTTGCCTTATCAGGTTCGAGTTTTTCGAGCATGGGAACGATTTTTGATATAGTTTCGTTCGCATCCACAACTTCATAGTCTTCTCTTATTAGCGATTTTAACATCTCAACTTCACTCATACAATCACCTCCAATAGAAACGATAACTTAAAAGCCAATTTTAAAGAACCTGATCGAACTCAACGTAATCTTCGGGAAGCTCCTCCTGGCATGCCTCATCAAGAACTTTTTCATCGATATAGATTGGCACAGCAAGCCTCACGGCTATGGCTATACTATCGCTCGGCCTCGCGTCTATCTCTATTTCGTGGTCGTTCTGCCTAAGTATGAGCCTCGCATAGAACGTGTTATCTACGAGGTCGTCTATGATAACCCTCTCAACTCTTGCACTCAACCTGCTTATCACCTCAACGAGCAAGTCGTGGGTCATGGGACGGGGAGGAATTTGGTTCCTGAGAGCAGAATGGATTGCCATTGCTTCGGCAAATCCGATATATATGGGAAGTATTCTTCCGTCCTCTGACCTCAAAACAACTACCGGCGAAAGTCCGAGAACACTGGGGGCAGCATAAACACCAAACACTTCTGCGACGAGTTCCATATCCATAAAATGTCTGTCAATGCAATATTAATACTTTGCTGTGACTGAGATTCTGCGGTCTTTTGGCACGAAATTTCTTATAGTTCTCCCATTTCCCCTCCCGCAGCCGATGAAAAAGTCCCTCCATTTGAGTATTACGTATCCAGTAACGTGAGAAGGGATATTGCTGCCACTCATCCATCGCATCGCATCTTCATCGCCAACCTCAACGACATTCTTCTTTGCTAAAGGGCCAATCAGAAAGCTACCATCGATAGATGGTCTGAAACCATCCTTCTCAAGAGTCCCAATGTATATTCCACGATGACCCTCAATCTCAAACTCACAGCTTTTGAAAGCATAAACTCTCCCCTTTCCCTTTACTTCAATCTCGAAGTTTATTTTCTCTATTCCGAACTGCTTTTTTAGACATTCGAGAACTTTAGCCTTCAAGCTTTCACAATCTTCGCCACAAAGAATCCCTCGGTGTCGTTGTCCTGGGGGTGAATGCGCAGACATTTTTTCACCTCGCTATTAAACTCCTTACCATCGAAGCTTGTAAAAGGCTTGTGCCTCTCTACAGGCAAGCTTACCTCCTCCAGCTCCGCGTTCGTGTTCGCGAGCAGATGGTCTACGACTTCCTCGTTTTCAGCCGGGTCGAGGCTACACGTCGAATAGACGAGTATACCTCCCGGCTTTAGGGCTGAATAGGCAGCCATTATGAGACCCCTCTGAAGCTTGGAAAGAGCATAAACATCCCTAAGTCTCCACAGCTTCAGATATTTATAGTTCTTCCTAATCATCCCCGTATTGCTGCACGGAGCATCGAGCAGAACGGCATCAAACCTGTTTTTGTACTTCTTAAACGTTCTGCCATCTTTCATTGTAACCCTTGCAATTAGAACCCCGCAACGCTGAAGGTTTGAAATAAGGATGTTTATTCTGCTTATTTTTACGTCGTTTGCAATTATACAGCCCTCGTTTTCCATGTACTGAGCTATTTGCGTGGTTTTTGCCCCTGGGGCAGCAGCCATATCGAGGACAAGCGTTCCGGGTTCAGGGTTGAGAACAACCGGAGGAATCATAGAAGATGCTTCCTGAGAAAATATCAGGCCGAGTTGGTGCTCTATGGTGTTTCCTATGCCCTCAACTTCAGTCTCCAGAAAGAAGCCCTCCTTACACCATGGAACTGGCTGAAGTTCGTACTTCTCTGAAAGAAGATTCGTTATGTCTTCGTACTTTCCCTTTAGGGTATTAACGCGAATGCTCGGCCTGAGCGGTTTGTTCATGTACTCGCAGAATTCCCGAGAGTCATCGATAAGCTTATAGCGTTCTGCGAACTCTGGATTGACCCCGCGAAAATCAATCATCGTTGAGGGTTAGCGTTCTGCTTTATTTTGGTTTTGGCGTACTCAAGCAAATGCTGGGTATGGGATTTAAAAAATCGGATGGTTTTACACCGGTTTCTGCACAAAGGTAACCACTTAAAAATTCATCAATACTAACAACCCCTTCAGAAATTTCTGGGACTCTCCTGAAGTGCTTTACGTTGTTTTGTAATCAGTGCATCTCCCTTTTTCCAGTTCGAGATATGATAGGCGTTAATTTTTCCAGCAATTTCTCGAAATCTAGTGAGATTATTTCAAAGATAACTTCCTCGCCTTACTCGTAGCTTTCTTGCTGTCTCTTCTCAGATACGTTTCTAAAAATTTCTGCTGCCACCACAGAACTTATGAAGACTCATATTGAGTAACGAAGTTTTTGGGCAGAAAGTTTGTTATATCTTCAAGTTTCTTATTACAACCTTATCGCCCTCAACAGACACCTCTACTATCTCCTTTAATTCCAACTTTATCACGGATAAAACGCTGAATTCAGCTTCATTTATCCTGTAAACAACCATTGTGAATTTCTTTTCCTTGTACTCGACACCATTTTCAAGCCTCTAGTACAATTTTAACAATTTCCCCGCATCCGCAGCACTGCATGTATTCGACTGCTTTCCTTGCAGCATATCTTGCATTAACAACCTCAAGCATCCAATGTTTCCGCAATGCCTGCATACTACGAACATCAAACCACCTCCTCACGGCTTCTCTGCTGGAAGCCGCCTCACTGGAGATGGCGGCTCTTGTAGCTGGGCAAAAAGAAAGTAAGAGTAAAAAATAGTTTAGACTCAAATCACTCCCGTGGATCTGCTGGGAATAGTTGCAAGAAAAGTATTGCTCCTAATACTCCCATTTCTAATTGCTTTTATACTAACAGTACAATTTGCTCCCGAGTTCACGTATTTATCCTTCCTTATTCTTGCAGCCGGATTGTATGCATTTCTGAAAGATATGGCAGAGAAAATCGAATTTTTATGTCCAAAATGTGGAAAAACTTTCAGAACTTCAATTACAGCATTCTTCTTCAGCCCACATCAGACCTACTGGAAACTCCTGAGATGTCCAGAATGCAACAAAGTTTCTTGGTGTATTGTAAAGTATTACGATGGTGTTGAATTGAAAGCGAAGGTGAGAAAGATTAAGGATAAGGAAATATCAGTGAAATCCCTTGTCATTCAGCTTGCATTCATAGCATCATCCTACGCCATATTTCTGGCTTCCTGGATTTTGGTTGAGGCTAAAGATCTCGTTTCGCTTTCATCATCAACCCTGCTCTTCGTCCTCCTCTCCTCACTCTTTGTTTATGCGATCAGGCAGGAATACAGAAGTTCAATTTATTATATTCTGACTTTCTTTGGTGTCTTTGCAATGCTTCTGTTTTCATTCCTGCAGGCTGTTAGAAGTATGGTATCTTAAACAAAAAATAAAAACAGTCTTCAGGCAGCATCAGCATTATAACGCTACCATTGTCTTCAACCAAGACTTTTTGCCATTAACAACGATTTCCTTCATGTCCGGCTGTTTAAAGTGTCTTGCAACTTCCAGAGCTTTGATGATTGCCTTAGCAATTTCCCTCTTGTCTAGCTTTTCAATCAGATCTGCTGTGAAGTCAACTTCTCTGTTGCAATTCTGCCAGCTTTGAAGATTGAAGATTGTTCCATCTTCCATCGCATTCTCCCTTGTGTAAATGTCAAGGATGTCCTCTTCGCCAAACATTGGCTCACCACATCAATGCCGTTCTCAATGAAAGCTTCAGCGAGAGTTTTTGGTTCAACTTTATCACCATTCAGAATTTCATCAAGCTCCTTCTGCCTTGCAAGCTCGGCCACAAGCTTTTCGAGTTCTTTTATTTTCTCTTCCAGAACCTCAACGAACTTCTCAGCCTGCCAAGCCTTAACCCTGAAATCGATTGATGCTCCTGCATCCCCTGTTTTTATTTCAACATCAGCGAGGATATCTCTTCCGTTGTAGAAGCACCACTTATCGCTGTTGTAAGGGATTTCTTGCCTAAAGGAATACCAACAATCGTACTACTTTTTGACGAGTGTGATCCACTTTCACAGAATGAGACCTGAAAAGATTTAAAACCGAGAATGAAAATAAAATAGTAGGTGGCGAAAAATGAGAAAATCGCTTGATGAAATAAAGGAAATTCTTAAAAAGCACGAAAAAGAGCTAAAAGAAAAGTATGGAATTAAAGAGATCGGCATTTTTGGTTCTTATTTAAGAGGAGAAGCTAAAGAAGGAAGCGATCTTGATATTTTAGTGGAATTTGAGCATGGTGCGAAGATCAGTCTTTTAGAGTTTGTAGAATTGGAAAATTATCTCAGCGATTTGCTTGGAGTAAAGGTTGATTTGGTTGAGAAATCTGCATTAAAACCAAGGATTGGCAAACGCATCTTGAGTGAGGTAGTATATGTATGAAAAGGGAATTTGGTGATTATATAGAGGACATTTTGGAAGCTATGACTAACGCTATAGAATTTACAAAAGGTATGTCATATGATGACTTCGTTAAAGATACTAAAACTGTATATGCAGTTATCAGAACCATAGAAATTATTGGAGAAGCAGTCAAAAATATACCAGAAGACATAAGAAGAAAATATCCAGATATTCCTTGGAGAAGTATGGCTGGAATGAGAGATAAAGTTATACACGCATATTTTGGTGTTAAGATTGAAAGAGTTTGGGAAGTTGTAAAAAGAGACATTCCAAACCTCAAGCCTAAATTTGAGAAGATGTTGATGGAGGAGGTAAAAGATTGATGGCAGGAATTTCCTGCGATGGCACCCTGAGGTGCTTCGCACCCCTTGCCCTTCGGGTCACTTAACAGGCGGATATGTGG
>Ga0190367_1001215_pt1 | contig 15405 bp, 17 predicted proteins | sample 4872181011_MG_FD_171838 | JGI IMG/M metagenome (GOLD analysis project Ga0190367, IMG submission 171838) | Hydrothermal vent microbial mat bacterial communities from Southern Trench, Guaymas Basin, Mexico - 4872-18-10-11_MG | ecosystem: Environmental > Aquatic > Marine > Hydrothermal vents >...
GGTCAATGGAGAAGAATAATCTTTCTTCCACAGTCTATAGCTCTAAAAGAACCTATTGGAGCAAAGCTTATCAACGGTGAGCTTAGAATTAGGTTGAGGTGAGTTATAATGAGAAAAATTCGTTTACCTAAGGATTTCACGCTCCATATGCTTTGTGCAACAAGAGAAGTTCTACTAGCTATTAGGAGCCTAATAGACAGTAGCATAGACCACATAAATTCCATTGAAGAGTCTATTGCAAAAAAGGAAGAATTGAAAAAGATAGAAATCGAATAAGACACATATTTATCATTATATAAAGATTAATATCTAAGAAAAAAATAAATACATATCAACCTAAAAATCTCATGGTGTTAAGATGGTTTTAACGAGAGTGGGACAAGTGCCTACCAAACTTCCGAAATTCGAATCAATAATAATAAAAGATAAAAAAGGTGAAAGGATACTGATAAGAGCCTATGATCACAAAAAAGATCGTGAGAAGTTAATTACAATGTATCAAACTTTCGATCCAGATCAAAGATGTCTAGGTTTACCACCTCTAAGCAGAAAAGCAATTGAAAATTGGATCGATTATCTTGCTGATAGTGGATTTGCCATTGTAGCAGAAAAAGATGATAGGTTAGTCGGGCATTTGGTTATAGTACCAAGCGAGGATGGTAGAGTTGATTTAACGATCTTTGTGCATCAGGATTACCAAAACAGAGGCATTGGGCAAGAAATGATGAAGCTAATGATAGAATTTTGCCGAAAAGCAAAGTTTAAGGGAATTATACTTGTAACTGAGAGGACGAATGCTAGAGCGATTCACGTTTATAAAAAACTTGGGTTTAAAGTCGTTGCACCCTATTATGAATACGATATGTACTTACCGCTTGAGAATTAGTCGTATTCTTCCCCACCAATTAATTTAAGTAATATTGCTTTTTGAATGTGAAGCCTATTTTCAGCTTGCTCAAATATTATGGAGTGTTTTCCTTCAATAACTTCATCGGTGATTTCTTCACCTCTATGAGCGGGTAGACAGTGCATAACAACAACGTCATCACTCGATAATTTTAAGAGTTCATCAGACACTTGGTATCCGATAAATGCTTTCAATCTTTCAGTTCTTTCTTCCTCATGTCCCATTGACACCCATACATCTGTATAAATTACATCAGCTTTTTCAACTGCTTTTTTTGGATTTTTCTCAAATAGAACTTCGCCACCTATTTGTACTGCTTTTTTCACAACATCCGGATTGGGATCGTATCCCTCAGGAGTTGAAACAATGATTTTCATACCCGTCAAGGCGGACGCAAGAATGAGCGAGTTACAAACGTTGTTTCCATCACCTACCCAAGCCAGAGTTACGTCGCGTAGATCTCCTTTGTATTCCCTTATTGTAAGTAAATCAGCCAGAACTTGACAGGGATGCTCTAGATTACTTAATCCATTGATAATAGGGATAGTTGAGTATTTAGCAAATTCTAGAAGGGTAGCATGGTTTTTTACTCTGAGCATAATTGCATGAACGTATCTGCTGAGGACCCTAGCAGTATCTTTGATTGGTTCGCCCCTTCCCAACTGAAGGTCATTCCAGTTTAAATATAATGCGTGGCCACCAAGCTCAGTCATTGCAACCTCAAATGAAATTCTAGTTCTCGTTGAGGGTAATTCAAAGATCATTGCAAGACTTTTATTTTTAAGATAATCTGTAGCTATGCCTTTATACCTTTCTTCCTTGAGTTTCTCTGCAAGTCTAATTATTTCATTTAACTCCTCGCTGGTTAGATCTGAGATTGATATTAGGTGTTTCATTTTGAGTTGGTTTAAACGATACTTAATTAAGCTTTCTATTCTTAAACTACCCAATTTATGTTACGTGCTGTGATGATTACTGCCCTTTACCGGTGGATATGGATGAATTTTTATCTTGAAGTCACATAATTTTTTAATCAAATCCACCTTTGGTTCGGTAAATTCAGCATAACCTCTTTCCTTTATGTATTCTACAATTTGTTTTGTTGTTTCGTTTCGAACGATCATTGTTGAATATCCTGTTGCACTTCCAACACTACCTATGCTTATGTCGCTTTCAACAGCCGAAAAATCCTGACATACTTTGCAACCTGGTGGGATTATCTCCTCAAGTTCTTTAACGGGAAAACTTACCTTTTCACCATTTTTCAGAAGTACTATAAATTTCCCCTTTTTGATATCAGTCTTTACAGCGTCTCTTAAATCAACATTCTTTTTATCCAGCAAGAATGAATACAAGTCATGATGATAGAAGTTTTCTGTGCAAAATAGGCCTATCGCCAGTTTAACTTTCTCGAATTTTTTGAAAGATTTTTGCATTTTCCTAACTGCGGAAATCATACATGGTGTGCCCACAAAACCAACGGAATTATATTTAATAACGGCATCTTTGAGTGCTGGTAGAACACTAGCATAGCAATATTTTGTTCCAGATATCTTTCTGTTCGATAATTGCTCGATATTCTTGATGGTAACTATTTTTGTTTCCCACTTCTCATTCCTAGATACAAAAATTGCTGCATCAATTAATCCCATTTCTATTGCTGATGCGGTAATTTCAGTAACCATCGCACCATCTTGTCCCTTAAACCTTTTTGATTTGGCCGCAGTAATTTCAATATAATCTCCAATACCATTGAGCGGAACGTATTCCCAGCGTGGGCAAACTTTTACACATGCCCCACAGTCAATACACTCTCTTATCCAATTTGGGAAGTCAATAGGAATGTCACCCGTGACTATCCCATTTACTGGGCAAATTGCAGCACAAGCAGAACAATGACAACATATACCAGCATCTATTACCTCTATCTTTAGATTTCCAAAGTACTTTTTCTTGTGTTTCTTTTCTGGAACTGAGAACGACCATTCAGTAACATTCACTCTCCCACCTCCACTAGAGTTAAAATTCGCATTGGACATTGTCTTACACATAACCCGCAGCCCGTGCATAAGTCTGGATTTAGCTTAATTGTAAAACCAGTTTGCACGCTATTATCGGCTTTTATTTCAATCTTCTCAACTTTAAGTGCATTGTTAGGGCAAATTGAAACACACATCCTACATCCTATGCAGCTTTCTGGATCAGTACATTCCATTTTACGTTTCTTTACTTTTGGTGGTAGGAATTTAATTTCTAGATCATCTAACTTTTTTTCTCTTAGAACTCTTAAATTCCTATTCTCTATTGCGTATTCTACGGTGAATTTTTCTTCGTCTCGAATTATTTCTGGAAATTTTATTATTTGAGTCGTTTTTAAATCCATATCTTCAATACTATTAAAAGCAACATCTTGAATCTTTGTTGACCTTAGAGCGCCAGTTGGACAACTTTCAACGCAGAAATGACAAAAAATGCATTTTGAGTAGTCAATGCTTGGGTAACTTTTTTCATAAAATTCGAATTTAATCGCATTAGCAGGACATATATGTGCACATCTGTAACAGCTTATGCACAAGTCTTTATTAAATAAGATATATCCCCTAAACTGTTCGGGGTACTTCTTCCTTTCTCTTGGATATTCCACGGTTATTCTATCTGGGCAGATTGCCTGTTTTACCGCTTCACTTATTGCTTCTAGGTGCCTTTTTATATTTGAAAGCCTATCAATTTTGGTTCTTTCCAGCTTTATCATCCCAACCACACTCCTACGATTATTCCAAGAATGAGTGATAGTACAGATGCCCCAAGAAGAGATGTCCAGCCTATTCTTAGAGCTTGGTCTAATCTATATCTCGCGTAAATTGATCTAACAATAACTAGAATGGATATTACAACTACAGTCTTGACAAACAACCAGATTGGAGGCAATAAGTCACCAAGAGTAGGAATGACTGGACCGCTCCAGCCTCCAAGAAATAGAATTACAAAGAGAAGCGCCATTAGGTACAATTTTTCATAAGCTATGACCATGACTAAGCCAAAAAGTATGCCAGAATATTCAACAAAAGGACCGAATGCTATTTCTTGATCCGCTTCTGGAATTTCAAATGGCAATCTTGATGTTGCCATAAGCATCGATACGATGTAGACAAGGAATGCTATCGGATTTAAAAATATTCCCAGAATGGATTGTTTTTTAACTATTGCGTACGCATCACCCGTACCATAGACTAGAATCATAGCCATCACGGAAATTATTAATGGAATTTCATATCCGAAGTACATAAATGCCTCTCTCACGGATCCAATATACGCAAATCTACTATTAGATGCCCAACCTATGGCAATTATTGTGAGCGGAATTAATGCTATGAATGCTACTATCAATTGGACTGAGTATGGTGTTCGTATTCCCACAACTGCACCGGCTGGTATAAAGAGGATGGGGAGAAGTACTGGTATAAAAGCAAGGATTGGCAACTGGATGAAATACGGTCTATGTGCATCTACATGGACTATCGCTTCTTGGAAAAAATATCTGAGTCCATCAGCCAAAGCTTGTATCGCTCCTCTGATTGGTCTTGAAACTTCAAGAGGCCCTACCCGCCATTGAACTCTTGCTGTAAGTTTTCTCTCAAACCAGACTATGTAAAGAAGATATAGCACTAAGCTGATAAGACCTGGAATTATTATTACTGCAAAAAAGGGCCTCCAAAAAATAAGAGATACGATGAGATTCAGTACGGGCACTCCTTCTAGCTTCAAGATGATGGGTTTAAGGATTGGTATATCCATCATGTTTGATCTAAAAATCTCGAGTATCTCCTCAAGCATTTAACCACCTACCTATCAGCTTCTGGTGGGAAGTATCCAAAACTTCCGTAGATTGCTTGTAAGTCTGCTAATCTTTCTCCTTTCAAGGACTCCATGAACCCCCTTAAATAAAGCCATCCTGGAGTTACTACCCTCAATCTATACGGAACATTTGACTCGCCATCGCTTATGAGCGAGAACAAAACCAAACCTCTAGCAGCTTCCGTAACAGTTGTATATTCACCCGGGGGAAGAACTAAATCAGAATAAACATCAAAGAAATTTCCCCTAATTTCCTTTCCATTCTCAATTATTTGTTCGCTAATAACCCTACCATCTGGTATACGGGTAATACATTGTCTAATTATGCTTAGACTTTGATTAATCTCGTTAACACGAACTAAGAATCTTGCATATCCATCTCCATCATCAGAAACCGGTATGTCCCAAGTTAATTCATCATAAACCTCGTATGGTTCGACTGACCTAACATCATATTCGACGCCACTAGCTCTAAGGAATGGTCCAACTAGTCCAAATTTTATAGCCTCACTCCGAGTTAACACACCTACGTCCTTGAGTCTAGCAATTACAGTCGGATTATTGATGAAAATTCTTTCAAATGATTTTAAGCGGTTAGCAATCGCAAGTGTTGCGTAATATACATACCGAAGCGTCTTCTCATCCACATCTCTGCGGACTCCTCCAGGTATAATAAAAGAAGAAGTGAACCTCGCTCCAGTCATTCTAACTAAACATTCACATACTATCTCCCTAATTCCGAATGGATACATAAAGCCAGTAGTGTGGCCCATAAATACTGCTAAAATTGCCGCATCATATAGGTGCGTTCCAATTCTACATAGTTCGGCTAATATTGTTCTCAAGTATTTAGCTCTCTCTGGAACTTCTATGTCCAGCGCATCCTCTATTGCCCTTACATAACCTAAATTAAAATTTGCTGCATCCATAATAGATGGGCGCTCTACAAGAGGTATGTTTTGGATATAAAGTCTATTTTCCGCAATTTTTTCGACGCCTCGATGAACGTATCCCGGGTCTGGCAGAACTTCCTGAATTATGTCTCCCTTAACTCTTACAATTAGTCTCATATGACCGCTACCAGGATGTTGAGGTCCGACGAGGACGAGGTAGTCGTCAGACCTATAAACGTCCTCTACAAACTCTGGAGGGACGGGAATGAAGTATGATCGAAATTCTTGTGGGGGTTTTACGGGTACATCAACACGATATTCATCCATTTAGAATCACCTCGTGTAGCTTTCTTTTTCCAGTTCAAAATCCTTTCTTAGAGGATGTTCCGGTGTGTCTGGAGCTAGTATGAATTTTCTTCCCATCCACTCATTACCATCAAAAATAACTCCGAAAAAGTCGTGCATCTCTCTCTCCATGTAATCTGCACTTGGGAAAATCTCGGCTAAACTTTTTATTTTTGGTTCGGATCTAGGGACATCGCAGAATAAATTAACAAGTACTGGCATTAGATTAGGGATGCTATAACTCGATAAGTGATATTCAACGATAAATTTGTCTTCTTCAGGAACATCGATAACATTAACAGATTTAACATGGTCAAAGCCCATTTCCTTCAACTTCCTTGCTGCTCTGTAGATCTCGCTTCTATCCACTCTGATAGCAATTCTATTTTTGTTAGTTATTACAACTGATTTTGGATTTAATAGTTCATTTAATTTTTTACATAGTTCTTTACCAAAATTCCAGTCAACTGGTTTAGGTAAGTTTACAAGAATTCCAGGAGCTTTTGAGATTTTTTTTGGTTCTCTTGGTAAAATTCTTGGTTTTCTCCCGGATTTCATTTCGACTTCTTTAAAAGTTATTGAACTTTTAGATTCGCCTGTTGAAATTTTATGCTGAAGTTGTCTGATACCCCTTAACAATGCTTCGGGGGTTGGAGGACACCCTGGAATGAAGAAATCAACCGGAACAACTTCCCACGGTTTAACCAAATTATAGCTATTCCAAAATATACCTCCTTTTAAACCACAAGCACCCATGATAATCACAAATTTTGGATCGGGCATTTGTTCCCATGTCACTTTAAGAACTTTTGCCATTTTTCTCGTAATTGCGCCTTCTACAATTATTAGATTTGTTTGTCTAGCTATCCCATAATTTAGAGCGCCTAACCTCTCACCATCGTATCCACATGCAAAAGCATGGGCCAATTCTGCACCACAGCATGCAGTAACTAGATGAACGGGCCATAGACTCCATCTTGTACCCCATTTTTTAAAGGGGGATAAAATACCGCTTTTTAAAAACTTGAAGAATTCATCCATATTGTTCACCCCTGAGTTCTGCAATTTCTAAAGAATACTTATATCCCACATAAATAGCTGGTACTAAAATTAGGAAAGAAACGAGGGTTATAAAGTAAACGTCTAGAGTTTTAAACGCTACAATAAGAAATAGCACTACGATAATGGGTTCAACACCCATGAAAAGTAACATAAACCCGATATACTGCATTGGTAACACCCATTTCGGAACACCTATCGGTACATTTCCCGCTTCAAATCTTTGTATTTTTAGTTCCGTTAGCCTATATCTAGGCAGAAATTTTGCAAGAATGAGGATTATGAGATCAGTTAGTAATGCAATTCCAACTAGAACGCCCAATATAATTGCATTTTCAACTAACCCCATTCAAATCCCTCCCATCAAAGTTACAGAATGAACGAACCATGTAGGTGGAATTAAAGTTATGAGCATACATAGTGATGAAACGAATGCGACGAAGTTTCCTAAGCTCAATTTCCAACCTTTCCCCAGCAATCTTGCAAGTCTAACATAGTAAGGTATTGATATAGCCGAATTTAGGACAAGTATTACTGCTAGCCAAATATAATTAGAGAACACCAGTGAGTAGATTATGAAGAACTTTGACCAGAATCCCATTAACGGAGGAAGACCTATTAAGGAGAAGGACAGGAGCCAAGTTACAACCGAAGAAGTACTGTTATCCTTAACCGTGGTAAAGAATCCTACCTTTCCGAAAGAGTTTACGGCTAACTGGAGAATTCCGCCAGCTATTGCGAAATAAACATATTGTTTTCCCGCAGTTATCGCTGTAAATGTGGCTAGAACGTATCCCATATTTGCAACGGTTGAGTAAGCAAGAATCCTGCTGGGATCTTTTGAGGTTAGAGCACCTATATTTCCTGCAAACATTGAAACTGAAGCTACTAAAGCCGTGAATAGCAATAGCTCCTCTATTAGGGGTATCGCTGTACTTAGTAAGATCTTGTATACTACAATGAAAGGGACGAATTTGGCTAGCGATGCAATTATTGAAACAGGGATCGGATCTGCTGTGGAAAACACATCGGGAACCCACTCATGAACTGGTGCTATTCCAACTTCAATGCATAATCCGGTAATAAGTAACAAGAATGAAGTTGCGTAGATCAAATCTCCAGCATTCTCACCGTGATAATAAAGTAGTGCTGCACCGGATAGGAAGAGAATTGTTGCAATTACCATAAATGTGACATACTTTATACCAATCTCCACATTCGTAGATTGGTCGCTAATCATAACGAGAAGATAAGTTGGTACTGAGACTGCAACAAACAAAGTTAGTAGTGTTGCGAGGTCTTTTGCGAAAAAGACATAGACAGTGGCTAAACACATTACTGCAACTAGAGCAAAGTCGACTCCCGATATTTGGTTTCCACTTATTATTAAAAGTGAAATGATATTTAAAATGGCGATAACCAGGATTATTATCGTGTATGCATTGATACCTGTATAGTACAAGATCATTACGGCAACAATACTAAAGATGAAAGACACAGCACGATTCTTGTAGCTAATTGCAGCACCCAAAGTTAAAAGGATGAGAGATACTAGTAAGACTAACATCATGCTACCACCCCACGATTACAGATAGCATTACCGTCAATAGAACAAAACACACAGCTATCTTTACGTACCTTTCTATTTTCCCAGTTTGAATCAATCTTATAGTGTCAGAATAGATCTCAAAGAGCTTTGGTATAGCTCGGTGACAAGAGAAGTCTACTAGTCCATTGCCAATTTCAACAACTGCCGCGAAGAACCAGCCCACTTTGGGGACTAAGAAGTCGTTTAGGAATGGTAGATACATTCTATCACTGAGAAACCTTCCAATTGGTTCCAGATTTCTAATGTGTGGTTTATAAAGGGCGAACATGTAGGATAATAGAACAGCTAGACCTACTAAAATTGATGTCGTTAGAGATCCTTCACTAATAAATTCAGAGAAGGGTTCTTCGATAATTAGGAAGACTGCTAAAACCACTATGAGTAATAGCGCCATTAAACTATAGGATGAGCTCATGATCTTACCGTTGTGAGGATGTACGGCTACCTCTCGACCTTTAATAAAATTCAGGGTTAGGAACTTAGCAAGAAAGGCTGAATAGACAATGGATGTAATAATAAGCAGACTAAGTGGCAGGAGTCCAAGTTCATGTTCAATGCTATGCATCAGCCCATCCATTGCGGATTTTACCCAATAAGCCGTAAGCGGGGGAATTCCCGAAAGACAAAGAGTGGCTAAAATTGTTGTTAAAAACGTAATTTTCATCGTTTTAGCAAGAGCCAGGTTACCACAGCAGAACCTATCGTGAGTTTCGTGGATTAGATGCCCAGCTACTAAAAATAGAGTAGCTTTTGCAAATGCGTGAGTTATCAAGTACCAAAATGCAACGAGAATTGCAAATTTTCCAACCCAAAAACTTGTTGCGGCTGCTGCGAACATCAAACCGAGACTTGACATCGTGGAAGCCGCTAACAGTACCTTCCTTTCAAGGCATCCAACGGCTACAAGTGCCCCGTAGATAGCTGAGAATAGTCCAACGAACAAAACAACAATATAGACGATTTCGAATCCAAAAGAATGTAATGTCCATGGCTCTATGTACCAACTCAATCTCATGAACATGTAAGTACCCGCAGCTACCATGGTAGCAGAGTGTAGGAGAGCGCTAACTGTTGTTGGACCAGTCATTGCAGTCATGAGCCATTCACTGAATGGAAGTTGAGCCGATTTGGAGAATGGGCCCATCATAAACGAGATTAGTAGGATTATCACTCCTACGGAGGACAATTTTGCTTCCAAGATATTCCAATTAATTTCACTAACATTCAATGACCCCGTAATTGCGAAGATTGCAGCAATAGCAAAAAACATAGGAATGTCGCCGATTCTGATGGTTGATATCGCTCTCCATCCTCCAAAGCTAGGTGACCAAAACATATCCAAGTTGGCAACTCTTCTTCCAATTTCGCCTACAAAACTAAGTTCATCATCATCCCTAAACCAATGTCCAATGAGGGCCCAAGATGCGAGACCCAGTCCTTCCCACCCAATAAGAAACATTAGTAAGTTATCACTGTAAACGACCAGTAGCATTGATGCTGTAAAAAGGTTAAAGAAAAACCAGTACCAACCTAATCTGTAGTCATCTTTCATGTATTCTAAACCATAAATCCCAATAAGAAGGGCAATAGTAGCCGTAAGAGCCCCCATTATTTTGCTAAGGTAATCGAAAATGAAGACAAAGTTAATATTGTACTCCGGTAGCCATGGAATGACAAGTTTCACGGGCTGAGCGTCTGGTGACAGTTCTCCTACATTAAAGAGTATGTAAATAGCTATACAGAATGATACAAATAAACCGAGAACCGATAAGATAGGTAATTTTCTGGCCCATTCCGGAATTGGTTCAAGGAACCATGCTATTGCTATTGGAAAACTGGAAATTATTGGGAAGACTAATAATAAAAATAGGAGTTCAATCATGGGATAACACCCCCGAGGACAACTTTAACCCCTTCTAAGAGTGCCGTTGAAAGAGGAGGGAATATAAGTAAAAAGCTGAAAAGTGCAATAAAGTAAAGTGGTGCATCAAGTAGCCTGTTAACCCGCGGTTTCGTGTAGTTGGCTGGTTTTCCATAGTAAATTACTTTCATTGTATAAAAACTATAAAGTCCCGATATAATAAACACTAGAACAACGGCCAATATCACCCTTAAGTCAAATCCGTAGATACTAGTGACCCCAAGAAGAATAAAGAATTCGGCAAACATTCCGACGGTCATTATACCGCTAAGCGTCATAAAACCGATTAAGGCCGCATTCGCAACGCTTGGAACAAATTCGTGCATTCCCCCCATTTTATTGATATCTCTTAAACCATGGAACGTGACAATTAACGCTCCAGCGGTCATGAATAATATCGACTTTCCAATAGCGTGGCTAATATATTGAACTACTAGTCCAACCAACCCCGCAGATCCTAAACAAATAGCTAAAAGAACGTATCCCATTTGCGATACGGTTGAATATGCAAGAAGTCTTTTATAATCCTTCTGTTTAAATACCAAAAGTCCGGCGCAGATACTTGTAATTATAGCGTAAGTAACTATAACATCTCTATTTTGTAAAACAAAGCTTGGTTCAATTAAAATGATTCTCAGAAGTATATATCCCGCAAGGCCAACAGTAAGCGGGCTAAGTAATGCGCTAACTGGCGTCGGCGCCTCTGCATGTGCCCACGGAAGCCAAATATGTGGGCCCAAACCTGGCAATTTTATTATCATACCTGTGAAAATTAGTATCCATGCTAAAGTTCCGATTGTAGCAATACTATGAAGAGCGAGTGTACCATTATTGAAACCAATGATCAAAAATCCGACTAAAGCTAGTACCCCAGCTATATGTGTCCAGATGAAATAAAGAATTCCTACCCACTGCCTATTGCCATACCCGTATAGGTAGATTAGCAGGAATGAAGATAGTAGTGAGAGTTCAAGAAAGATGTACAAAAGAACGAGGTTTCCTGAAAAAACTAGCCATAACATCGACACAGCATATAAATTGTATAAGAACCAGTATTTCCTAAATTCGGATTTTAAATCAACGTTCATCTCTTCAAATCGATGTTTCATATACGGTAATGAATAAGCAGCTACCATAGATGAAATTAAACAGATGGTAAAACCGAAAGCATTGCTTATTGGGTCTACGAGTATATAAAATTCGCCAATAGGATTCGGAACTCCCAGGAGGTGCACTTCAAACCTTTGGAATGTAAGTAAATAGTATAGGCTTCCGAACATTGGAATGAGGAATGAGATCGTAGATAGGAATGTCGCTACTTTATACCTAAGTAGTGGAGAGATAAAAGTTGCAAAAATTGGTATTAAAAGCAAATATAGTATCATTTCGCCTCTCCCCCCACAGATGCACATTCAATGTCAATTGATTTTCTTTTTCTATCCGTGAGAATGATTGCAGTTATTAAAACAAGCAATTCGCAGCTACTGGTGAATACAGCTAATATCAACACAGCAAATGCGGTTGTTGGCATCATCAGGAATAGGGGCGTGATAAATAGGAAAAGACTTGCAAACATTAGTTCCAAGCTGATTAGCAGTCTTATCAGGTCTTTAGATGATATTGCAGTCAAATATGCTATGAACAGTATTGCAAGCGAGCTTACAAATACGATTAGCATTACAGCCTCGACCCCCTAACAAATTTTATTGCAGATAACATCATCAAAATAATGACAGAGAAGAGAAGTAATAAAACGAAGAAGTATTCATAGGGCACTGCAATAAGGTTATTACTACCAATCACTTCAATTTTTCCTCCCGTTGTGTTCATGTAAACATAGCAGACAAGGCCGAAGACGATTATTAATGGAAGAGCCCAAGCTAAATTTATTTTTCTAGTTGGTACAGCTCTGTAAGTTGCAGCTAAAGCTATTGTGACAATTCCTACAGCACCAATAAATATTAGGGTTATTAGAACTACAGCGGGTTGAATATCAAGTATGGCATATATCGCAGCTACAAAAACCATGGTTATTGACATATAAAGAGCGGCATAGAAGTTATCTCTAGTTAACAAGACGCCAAGGGATGCAAGAACTGCAAATAAGCTAATAACTACTGTAAGTGATGCGATAATATCCATGGGATGATTCTTCTAGGTAGCGTTAATAAAGTTTACTGGATATTTCCATTTAGAGCTTAAGAACTTTACCAAAATTCCTAATTAGCTCAAAACCATCTTTAAATCCGATGCGTGTATCAACTTGAAGTATTGCAAAATGTGGTAGTCCGTATGGATTCGCACATGAACCAATAGTGACAACCATCCCATCTTGTTCTGCTTTTAAAATTTTATATGGTTCATGGGATCTTACTACAACCTTCGCATCTAGGGTATTCAATAGTGTTCGTGTTGCAATTTTACCAAAGAAGTACATGAAACCTCTTTGCCAATTTAATCCGCAATCAGGATTATCCCATGGATCATTCCACATCATCTCCATCTTCAATTCATTAGATGGTTTTTCTATCTCTTTTCTAGTTATTCCCTCGTGCTTAACTTTGCAACCTTTTGTTGGCACCCCTCCGTGCACTAGCCATAATTCTCCATTAGCTAGGGCCGAAATTGGCATCTTTTCCCATAACCTTTTGAGACCTTCATAAATTTCTACTCCCTCCTCTCCAAATGTCTCTTTGAGTTGGAAAGGGAGATCATGAGGAAAAACTTCCTGGGATTCATGATTTCCGCGGAGTATGATGGCTTTATCATCGAGAAAGAGGTCGAAAACTTCTTTGTACACATCGATTGGATCTTCACCTCTATCTGCATAATCTCCTAAGAATATTGCCTTTCCAAGGATATTCTTTTTAATTACTCCTAGCGCTTCATAATCAGCGTGTAAATCGCCTACAATAGTGAACTTGTCCTCATAGATCTCAATCATACTTTTCCGCGGTAAAGAACTCATGACTTCATCAAGAATTTCTAAGAATTCCATGGTTAACGTAACTACTCAATTAAAAAATTGTTTTCAAATTCAATTGAAATAAAATTTAAATGAAGATTTATTCATGTATAATTTTTATTTTATAACCAAAATTGTATTTAAGTAGCCACAACAATGATTAAATTCTCTCTGATTAATATTTGTTAATGACCGAACTAAGACACCTCATTTCTATTGATGATCTGGATAGAGACGACATAATCTACATCCTTAATAAAGCTGAAACTTTTGAAGATGTAGCTAAAGGGAAGAGAAAACTCCAGATACTAGAAGGCAAAATTCTAGCCAATCTCTTTTTCGAGCCATCTACAAGAACAAGGGTTAGTTTTGAAGTTGCAATGAAGAGGCTTGGTGGTGATGTGATAAATATAACTGCACAAGAGGCTACAAGTATTGCAAAAGGAGAAACTTTAGCGGACACTATCAAGGTTGTATCGAAATATGCAGATGCAATAGTAATTAGGCATCCACTTGAGGGTGCTGCCAGATTCGCTGCAGAGAACTCTGAAGTTCCGGTTATCAATGCCGGAGATGGTGCAGGACAACATCCCACGCAAACTTTATTGGATCTCTATACTATAAGAAAAGAGTGTGGGAAACTTGATGGGATTAGCATTGCATTAGTCGGTGATTTGCGCTACTCTCGAACCATCCACTCTTTAATACGTGCTCTAACTTTATTTGAAATTGAAATTCATTTAGTTAGTCCTGAACTTCTGTCACTTCCCAAGGAATTCTTGGAAGGAATTCGTGGCAACGTCAAAAAAAGCAATCTTGAGCAAATAATTAATGAAATAGATGTTCTCTACGTTACAAGGATCCAAAAAGAAAGATTCTTAGATGAGGAGGAATACAGGAAGGTTGCAGGAAGCTATAGAATAACGACAGATCTCTTAAAACGTGCTAAGGATAATCTGATAATAATGCACCCTCTACCGAGGGTTGATGAGGTTGAAGTTACAGTAGATTTTACAAAGCATGCAAAATATTTTCAACAGGCATTTTATGGTGTTCCGGTACGAATGGCAATTCTTAGCGAGGTGATAATTTGAAACAATTAGTTGTAAGTAAAATAAAATACGGAACCGTAATCGATCATATAAACGCAGGGAAAGCATTGCTTGTTTTGAAGATTCTGGGAATAGATGAAAATACTAATGAAACTGTTTCTATGGCCATGAATGTTCCAAGTAAGAAAATGGGAAAGAAAGACATTGTGAAAGTTGAAGGAAAATACATTAGTGAAGAGGAATTAAACAAAATAGCTCTGATCTCCCCTAGGGCTACTATAAATCTTATAAAAGATTATGAAATAATAAGGAAATTTAATGTAAGACCTCCAAAAATCGTTGAAGGGATATTAAATTGCCCTAATAGACTTTGCATAACGAATTCAGGAAAAGAACCAATAAATTCAAGATTTTACATAAAAATTGAGCAAGAAAAAGTTGTAGCATGGTGTCACTATTGCGGCAGAAAGATTTCAGATTTATCAAAACATATTAGATAGATGAACTATCTCCTTTTTGCAGGATATACGCGTATTGGCTGGAGAAAAACAAAGAGTGAACAAGATATTTAAATGGTTTCAGAAAATTTAAAAAGCTCTGAGATATTTCCATGCCTAGCATGTTTTAGGTAACCTCAACCAGAGGGGCCGTAGGGTAGCCTGGTTATCCTCCCGGCTTTGGGAGCCGGTGACCCGAGTTCAAATCTCGGCGGCCCCATTCAGTTCTCTTAGACAAAACAACACATCGATGAGATCTTCTACTTAGAGAGGGTTACAAAAAAAAGCGGATGAAGTCAAAA
>Ga0190367_1001216_pt1 | contig 15404 bp, 18 predicted proteins | sample 4872181011_MG_FD_171838 | JGI IMG/M metagenome (GOLD analysis project Ga0190367, IMG submission 171838) | Hydrothermal vent microbial mat bacterial communities from Southern Trench, Guaymas Basin, Mexico - 4872-18-10-11_MG | ecosystem: Environmental > Aquatic > Marine > Hydrothermal vents >...
GTATCGAAGCGTTGGCAGCGGGCATGCCACTTATAGTAGATCACCTTCGCTGCGCCTTTTGCGGGATTTGCTATGCTTTCTGCCCCTTCCACGCCTTCGAGTTTAGAGTAGACGGAAAAATTCCGGAACTCCCGCTTCAGCTTGGGGGAGAGATCCAGAAGTTGGAAAGCTGTGTGGACTGCATGCTGTGCGTTAAAGCCTGCCCGGTTCAAGCAATAGAGCACAAAATATTGAAGAGGAGAGAGGATTTTCCAGAGACAGATGCTAGAGGAAAAATAAAGGTCGATGCTGAGAAGTGTAACTTTTGCGGGATATGCGCCGCATTTTGCGACGCTTTCAAGCTCGTTGAGAAGGAAGTTACGCCGAAAAGTCCAAAACCCTTCTCTGATCTTCTTATATATGAAGAGAAGTGCGACTACTGCGGACTTTGTGTCGATATCTGCCCGGAGAAGGCAATCGAAGTTGAAAGCACGAAGCCCGTAGTTGCGGAGGTTGGAAGAGTTGCGGAGGTCACATTTACCGAGAGATGCATCCACTGCGGATACTGTGTTGCTGTATGCCCGTATGAAGCAGTAAAAAACGTAAAGCCGTTTGAAGGAGAGATAAAGGTATTCTGGAGCAGGCTTGCAAGGGTGTGCGATGCCGTAAGCTGCAAAGCCTGCGTCACTGTTTGTAAACCTAAGGCTTGGCATCTCAACGGAGAATTAAAGCTTAATCCAGACTTCTGCATATACTGCGGAGCATGCGAGAACGTTTGTCACCTCAACCTCATAGAAGTAACGAGGAGGGCGAAGGTTGTGCAGAATTTTGAGTGGGCTGGCTGGCAGAAAGCTGTAGAGAGGATTAATGCAAAGAAAGTTGTCGAAGAGGTTAGCTGGTTTTCTTTTACATCACCTCCAGTCCAAGAGGTGGTTGAGAATAAAAAGGTGGGAAAGTTAGAAAAGCTAGACCTTGGAGCAATCAGAGAAGCATTAAAAAAGCCTGGATACAGGAAGGCATTTGAAGTTGGGGATGTAAAGAAGTTCCTAAGTGCGGTGAGGAGGTATGCCAAAAAGACTTGACGGAAAATGCATAGTTTTGGGAATAACAGGCAGTCTTGCTGCAGTAGAAAGCATTAAACTAATTAGAGAGCTTCAGCGGAGAGGGGCTAGAGTTGTAACCGTAATGAGTGAAAATGCAGGAAAAATAATTGGTAAGGCAGCAATAGAATTCGTTTCAGAGCTTGCAGGCGAAGGGATGCACGTCAAGCTGCTGGGCAAAAACGGAATTGCGGATGTGATGCTAATAGCTCCGGCTACGGCAAACACGATTTCTAAGATAGCTTGCGGGATAGCGGATTCAGAAGTTACGACGATGGCTTTAACAGCCTTGGGAAGTAAAAAGCCTGTAATCATCGCTCCGGCCATGCACGGCAGCATGTTCGAAAGTCCGTTCTTCGCTAAAAATCTCGAAAGGCTAAAGTCAGAAGGGCTAACAATCGTGGAACCGAAGCTTGAAGAAGGAAAGGCGAAGCTTGCAGATGTTGAAACTATATGTTTACATGTAGAGAGAAATGTTGCAAGCAAGGAGTTTGAAGGAAAAAAGATCGTTGTTACCTCGGGCCCTACCTACGAGTTCATAGACCCGGTAAGGTTCATAAGCAACAGAAGCTCGGGAAGGATGGGGAGAGAGCTTGCTCTCGAATTCTGGAGAAGGGGGGCAAGCGTTGTACACATCACATCCAAGCCACTGGGACTAAAACTCCCGGACTTCAAGGAGATAGAGGTTGTAACAGTTTCAGACATGCTTCAGGCATGCGTTTCCGAAGTTAAAAACTGCGATCTCTTCGTTTCTGCTGCCGCTCCAGCAGATTTCACGATCGAAAAGGAGAAATCCAAGATAAAGACGGCAGGAGAGCTTACGCTAAAGCTGAAAGCTGCACCTAAGATACTCTGGGAAGTAAGAAAGATCTACGATGGGGCGGTTATAGGGTTCAAAGCGGAAACGGGTGTAAGCGAGGAAACACTTTACGAAATTGCCTACGAAAAAATGCTCCACGACAAGCTGGACATGGTAGTTGCCAACGACGTGCTGGAGAAGGGTATGGGCACGCCCGATACAAGAGTTCTGATAATAACGAAAAAGCGGAGAACATGGGCTGAAGGATCTAAAGAGGATGTTGCTAGGCGTATAGTCGACATCTACGTGGAAGATTGTCTATGTTCTTCGCTCCAGCGAGCATAACCTGCTTTTTTACACCTGAATTTGGAAAGAGCCATGCTGAGACCGGCTCATACGGTGTTGGAATTACTCTAGATAAGGGCGTAAGGGCGAAGCCTGCAGACAGGCTTATCTTCAACGGTGAGGAGATAGATTTTCCAACTGTAAAGTACGTTCTCAATGCTCTGAACGGTAAAGGGGTTGAAATAGAGGCGGATTTTCCGCTCGGCTGCGGCTTCGGGATAAGTGGTGCTTCAGCATTGGCAACGGCCTTTGTTGTTGCAGAGGAAAAACGTCTCAGCATGCCGTACTACAGGCTTGCAGACCTCGCACACGAAGCTGAAGTGGTAAACAAGACGGGGCTTGGTGATGTCGTTTGCCAAATTCATGGCGGAGTTGTAGCAAGACTTAAGCCTGGCTGCCCTTCTAAGGCTGATGTGGAAAAATTCCTATGGAAACTTAAGCTGGACGTAGTTGTGATTGGCCCGCTAAGCACGCGAGACATTCTAGAGAGCGCTAAATTTTCCATCGGGAAAGATTGCCTTAAAGAGTTCATGCGAACGCCCAGCGTGGAGAACCTTTTCATACAATCCAAACGCTTTGCTGTTGAAACCGGGCTCGCTGAAGATGTTATGGACGTGATAGAGGCTGTTGAATCATGCGGAGGAATGGCATCGATGGTGATGCTCGGAAATGCTGTGTTTGCCTTAAACGGTTATGAAGCGCTTAAAGAGTTTGGCAAACCCATTAGAGTCGGCATAAGTTCATGCGGTGTTAAGGCTCTAGATTTTTAAATTTTTCATCGATAGACCAACTTTCGCTAATTTTTTATAAGTGAAAGGTTAGTAGCTTAGGGGATAAAAATGGTCGGCCTCTTCGAGCTCGATGAGAAAGACAAAAAAATACTTGAAATCTTGGAGGAAAACCCCGAAATCTCACAAAACGAGATTGCAAAGTTCGTTGGTCTTTCTCAACCATCGGTTGGTGCAAGAATTAAAAAAATGAAGGAATTAGGCATAATCAACCATACGTACGGAATAAATATCAGAAATCCAGGGCTCTACATACTAAAAGTAGACATAAAGTGCAGACAGCCAAGAGAACTGCTAAAGCTCTTCGAAGGTTGCCCCTTTTTCCTAAATGGATTCATAGTTGCAGGAAACAGAAATCTCACGATGTTCTTTATAGGAGAAGACTTGTCGACACTTGAAGCAATAGTTGACCAGCACATAAGACCAAATCCCGATGTTTACGATATAGATGTTGGTATAGTCGTACGAGCCGAAAGGGACACCGTTGTGCCAATGAAAATACATATAGAGCGCGCAGATGTACCCTCTTGCGGTTCAAACTGCGGAGAATGTGAATATTGGCTTAACGAACTTTGTTTGGGCTGCCCGGTAACCGGACACTACAGGGGTAAGATATGGAAGTAGGAGAATGCTAAGCCGTGTAAAAGCATACGTGGCAACCCTGCTATCTCCTGTAACGAGAGCTCTCGCAAGGATTGGCGTAAAACCGAATCATCTCACATTTCTTGGTTTAATTTTTGGTTTCTCTTCTGCGCTTTTAATCTCCTTTAGCTATGCAACTGAAGGAGCTTTTATGATTCTGTTCAGCGGCTTAATGGATATGCTCGATGGTGCTTTGGCAAGAAATGCTGGAAGTACGACAAAATTCGGTGGTTTTCTCGACTCCGTTTTTGATAGATACGTTGACGTGGCAATTTTCATATCTCTTGGCATTTACGGTGTCAACTGGCTCCTCGTTAGCCTTGCTCTCAGCGGGGCTTTGCTTGTGAGCTATACGAGAGCGAGAGCCGAGCACGTTATTCCAAAGTGTGATGTCGGGATTGCGGAAAGAGGAGAAAGGCTAATCATAATCGTTCTCGGTCTTATTACGGGGTACGTGCAGGAAGCCGTGGCGTTGGTGGCTTTACTATCGCATATAACGGCTATCCATAGGGTAGCGTACACGTACGTTTATAGTAGAAAGTAGATTTCGATACCGGAGATTATTAGCAGTGCTGCAACAACGAGTCTAAGGCTAAAAACTTCGACATCGCGCAGAAACACATATGAAAGAACAACAGTGAACATTGGATAAACACTTAAAAAAGGCTCCACCACGCTTACGGGATAAATCGAAAGTGCTTCGTATCTCAGATAATGACCAAAGCCTACGAAAATTCCGCCAAGTACAAAGGGCCAGTAGTCTCTACCAGCTCTCTTGATTTTACCTCCTGCAAATAAAGAAAAGAGAAGGAGAGATGCAAGGTAGCCTATTGCAGTGCCGAGTACAGCATCCGAATAGATCGTCATACCGGCTTTAACGATTGCAGACGATAAAGCTGCAACGAAACCTGTAAACAATCCGAGAGCTATACCTACTACGTCAACTTTACTTCCAGCATTCCTGCTATTCATGCCGCCATTCCCATACCAGCTTTCCGACAGAACAGCTATCCCCATGAATATAAGCCCGGACATGGCCAATATCTGAAAAGTAAGTTTTTCAACGAACATAATCACACCAAACAAGGCTGCAAACATTATGCGTGTTGCCGCAAGCAGTCCAGCAACGTTGGCACCAACGCGATCTATGCAGAAATAAAATGCAGTTCTCGCAATCAGAAAGTGAAGAATGCCCGCGATCGCCATAATAGCGACGAAGGATTGAAAGTGGGGATGAACAAAACTAGCAAAACGGATGAGTCGGGGAATAGAAAGAAGTGTGAAAAGTACCGCTGTGGTGGCTATGCTTATAAAAGTGCCCGTAGTTGTGTCGCAGCCAATCGTCCCCTTCTTCACCGAAACCTGGTGGAGGCTAAAAAACAGGGCAATTGCGAGCAGGGATATCTCATTCATCCCTTCGTTATGAGGTCTGGGCAGATATTAGCCCTTACGATCTCTGGTACATTTCCGACTACGCCTATAATGTCATCCTTCACAACTATCGCCCCGCTTACATACCGCTTTGCCTTTTTCCAGAACTCCTCAAGGGCATCCTCCACTTCCTTTTTACCGTAGTCTTCTTTAATGGAGTTTCCAAGGGCTGTAGCGAAAGCATCAGCAATGCAAGCGTCGTTACCTATAACTGTAGCAGCATCTGCAAATCCAAAACTTATAGAGTGCCCGATTTTTCCACTCGAAGTGCAAACGGCAACGATTTCGTCACACGGTTCTATAACAAGGCCGATGTCTGAAGGATACACACCAACGACCAGCCGTTTGTTTGTACGCATTGCTATGTCGCCACCGTTATCTACAACAACGAAGGACGTATGCTTTGAAGCTTCCTCGACGGCATACTGAGCTATTACTCCAGCTACAGCTGCCATCGGGCCTACGTTGGCTAGCTTGGAAGCGAAGCACATTCTGCCGACTATCTTCCCGTCGCACTCGTATGGTTCGAGTGTAGTTAAAAAGAGAGGATCGTTAGCTATAGTTTCTTCTATCTCCCTTCTAGCCCTTATGATTGCCCCAACAACCCTTTCGTAATCTTCCTTCCTCTCGGCAAGTATCGTTGCTATCGTTTGCTTATGCCTGAATCTAAACCTCAAATAGCTCATGGCAATGCCAGAGCCTTCATAGGGCAAACGTTTACGCAGCTCCCGCAGTGTATGCACTTGGTTGTGTTCACGACTACCCTTTTCTCATCGTCAAATCCGATCGCTTCAACTGGACATATGCTTATGCATGCACCGCAATGAACGCACTTCTCTTCGTCCCTCTCTACGGCCTTCTTTATAGAATGTACTTCCACACCGTAGCTTTTGAGGACTTCGACAACCTTCTCTGCCTTTCCCTCCTCTACTTCTACGACAAGCTCACCCTCTCTTGGCCCAACGCTCGCTCTAATTATGTTGAGCAGAGCCGATGCTTCAAGGGTAGCAAGGGAGATAATCGGCTTTTTCACAGTTTTTGGATCGAACTTGAGCTGAAGCATCATTTTATCACCTCGCAAGCAATTTGCTCAAGTCCTCGCTTGTAACCATGCCCACAACCCTCCGTCTTGCGTCAACGACTGGTAATGCAGATATGTCGTGCTTTTCCATCTTTCTCGCAGCGATTTCTACGGGCTCGTCGGGCATCGTGGTGATTACCTTCCTCGTCATTACCTCTGCAACCCTTCCCACCTTCTTCATCGCAACGGCCTTTGCAACGTCCCATGACGTGATTATGCCAACAAGCCTACCCTCCTTAACGACCGGTATGTGGTTTATCCCCTTCTGGATCATGATCTTCGAAGCCTCTTCTACCGAAGTTTCTGGCTCTACTGTAATTGCAGGCGTCATCACACTCCTTACGAGCTTCACTTCCTTCAGTCTCATCGGCTTAAGAACGCAGTCTTTACTGATTCTTTCCACCGGAGCACTTAGGAAGAACTCACCCGCTTCAATCTGCCTTTTTAACTCCTTCATGATCTTTTCCGCCATGTATATGCTCGAGAGTGGAGAAACGCGCACTTCTTCGCCATTTATTTCAACCTTTCCGCTTTTCAGCTCCGCGTAATTCACCCTCTTTATAACTGGCCTCTCCCTTCTAGCCACTCCAAAATCGATTATTTCGGTCCATATCTCTTCATCTCTTATGGCCGTTGCTTTTGCCATTTCTGCATCGAGCACCGGAATGGGTATTCCTATCCCAACGTACATCGTTACGCCGTAACCGGGAAATACCGCAGCCCTCATGAACTCCGGCTTCATCTCCTTCAGATTGCCCTTCACCATTAGAGTTCCATATGGTGGGCAATGCTGACTTCCCTCGCCTATAACGTAACCCTTAGCCCCGCAAAGGAAAATTCTCGTACCAACGCCTATCGTTCTATAATCTGGATCGTTGTTCAGCGGCGAGATCTCTCCGCAACCAGCAAAGCTGACGTTTCCAAAGTTGGGTAAGAGTGTTCCCATGTAGGTCCTCAAAATCTGGTTCGAGGAGTTCGTTGCGGCCTTATATCGCTGATAGGCGTTTCTGGGGTTAACCATCTCTGCCTGATTGATGTCTTCGAGTGAAATTTCTGTAACTATCTCCTTACGAGGATAGCAGTCTGTACCTTTGGATATTGCCCTTAAGGTGACTTCCCTTCCTCTAACAAGTTCTTCTATAACGTGAGCCCCTCCGTACTCCTCGCTCTTTTCAGAAAGCTGCGTAACCCCCAGATATGCATCTACCGCAGCTATGCCCGTGTAAGCTTCAACGTCGTTCAGCCATACTCTCTGCATTCTTATTGGAGGGTCTGAATGGCCAAAATTCATGAAGACGCCGGAAGAACACATGGCTCCAAACGTACCTGTGGTCACAACATCAACTTCTTTAGCTGCTTTTTCCACGCCGAGTTCCGAAACGAGGTCTTTCATCTCACTTGCAGTAACAACGCAGATATTGCCCTCTCTAATCTTTTGATTAATCTCCTCAATGCTTTTCACAAAATGCGCTCTGGACTAAGCTATATAAGCATTCCTAATTTTAGGACTGTCCAAAATTAATATCAGTAATAATACGCTAGACAGGCAAGCATCAACCCGTTCTCGGATTTTTGGATTGTTTTTGCTAAAATTTGCTGACTGTGATATTTACTATATGCTTTACACTGTGTTCAGCAAGAAATTTTGAATCTGTCTGGCTTCATCTTTTTCTTGAAGGGACGAATTGAGTTCCATGATCCGCTTTTCTTCATATTTTCTTCCACCAACCGTGTTTGAGCAGGACTTTGTAGATGGTGTTGTGAACGCCGTAGATTTCTATTTTCTTTCGAGATAAATAGATTGAACTGTTTGTGAGTCTTATTCGGGTGTAAAGTTATTTCGGGATACTACACTAAAATTTGCTGACAGAAAAATTTAAAATAAGTATAAACTCAAAATCGTTGAGAAGTTATTTCTTCTTCTTTTTCAGCACTTCTTCAAGCTTCTTCTCCAGCGGTTCCTCGTGTGTGTATGGGCACATGAGGTAGTGTTCCACAGCCTTAGCTATCGCATCCTTGGTTGCACTTTCCCCGGTCTTCTTCTTCAACTCCTCAAGTACGTGTTCCGGCAACACGGTTTGGGCGTGAACGATTTTGACCATTGACTCTCACCACCTATGGTATAGGTGACACTTCAAGTACTTAAACTTTTCTCATTATTACAATGATGGAAAGCTGAGAATTTACATGATTATAGATTCGACGTACTCCCTGACCATATCTATCCTCTTGCCGGCAGTACCAAGGTAGTTCTCTGGTTTAAGCAGTTCTTCGAGCTCCTTTCTGCTGAAGTGCTTTACAACGATGTCCTCAGCGAGCAACTCCTCGAACAACGTAGTTTTACTCTCGTATGCTCTCATAGCAGCCCTTCTAATTATCTCATGAGCTTCCTGTCTGCTGACGCCCCTCTTTGTCAATGCTATCATCACTGCCTCACTCATATTTAAGCCTCTCTGTATTTCAAGATTTCTCTTTACATTTTCCATGTTGAGGGCAAGGGAGGAAATAACCTTTATCATTTTATCCAGAATGTGGTCTGCAAGAACAGATGCCTCAACAAGGATTATTCTCTCTGCTGAAGAGTTCGTCAGATCGCGTTCCTCCCATAAAATTGAAGACTGATGCTGCGGTTCTACAAATCCCCTGACAACCCTTGCAAGCCCGCAGATGTTTTCGCAATCAATGGGATTACGCTTGTGAGGCATGGTTGAACTTCCAACCTGTTTCTTTCCGAAGTGCTCCATAACTTCGCCAACTTCCGCTCTCTGGAGAATTCTAATGTTTGTTGCCATCTTTTCGAGCGTTGCTGCAAGATTTGCAAGGAATTCTACATACTCGCAGTACACATCTCGGGGAATTATCTGACTTGAAATTACGGCTGGCTTGAGTCCTAAGCAAGACATAACGTCCTTCTCTATCTCTATCCCCTCGCTGCCAAATGCGGCTTGTGTACCAACAGCCCCGCTCATCTGGCCAACGAGAAGTCTTTCTTTCATCTGCTGAAGTCGTTGGTAGTGTCTGGCTATTTCAGAAGCCCACAATGCAAAACGGAATCCGTAGGTTGTGGGTAACGCTGCTTGGCCGTGAGTTCTGCCCAAACAAACAACGTCCCTGTATTCCTCAGCCTTCTGGAGGAGGAGTTTGGCGAGCTTCCTCAGCCTAAGTTCAAAAATCTTTACCGCATCTCTGAGCTGCGTAGCAGTTGCCGTATCGATTATGTCGTTAGAAGTGGCTCCAAAATGAATCCACCTAGCAGCATCTCCAGCGATTTCCGATATTGCCCTAACCAGGGCCATTATATCGTGCTTTATCTCAGCCTCGATTTCCTTAACCCTCTCCGGCTTTATCTGCAACGCTTTTCTCTTTACCTCTTCTACCTCCTCCTCGCTGAGATAACCACGCTTTGCAAGTGCCTTAAGAAGGGCAATTTCGACTCTTACCATCCTCTTTATCTTACTCTCTTCACTCCAAATCCTCTTCATCTGAGGAGTTCCGTAGCGGTAGTCGACAGGGTGAACTATCATCACTCAAAGAGGTTCGAAGGCTTATAAAAACTTGATGAAAAAATTAAAACTTAAGACGAGAGTCCACCTCCTTCACAGCTTCTCTGATGCAAAAGTACTCCTTATTGATTTTGATGAGGTATTTACACCTTTTTCCTGTATAACCAGCGATGCAGAGCTGACAGTCTTCGGGATATACTTTTTTAATACCAAGTCCATATTTTTCAGCAAGAAGTTCTATGGTGGTCATTATACCACCTCATATTTTATTTCTACAACCCTTTTTAAATCTATCTGGTCTTAGGCTGAACCTACTTCACGAAAGCAGTTGCATTTGGATTGGGTTGGAGTTTGTTTGACAGAATGGGCACTGTGGCTATAGGGGAATGCGCTTTATATCTGTCAAGCTTGTCTATATAGTGACCAGCAGTGGTCAAGTTTCGAAATTCTGGGCTTTTTGTTTTTCTCTTACTCACTTACTCTATTCTATACCGCAATCTTCATAAACCTACCAAGCGATGAAGTTACGCTAACTGTAAATAAAAATCAGTAAGCAGACTAAACTAAGCAGAGCTAATATTAAAAAGGGGCCCGTAGTCTAGTGGTTATGACGTCGCCTTCACACGGCGAAGGTCGGGGGTTCGAATCCCCTCGGGCCCATGCTTATAACGTTTTTGCCCGCAGCGGGACATGAGCCCGTGAATGGATTTACAGATCTCTTCTGGGTTACTCTCCTGCCCTCTGCCAAGTATTCTTTTATACTGTTTCCCTGAGCTACACCTACTAAGTTAAAATTATAATCTCCAGATTCATACACTTCAATCGCCCTTTCTGCACTTCTCTGAACCTTTCTGAAAATTTTTAGATGTGTTTGCATGTCCCATAAGACCAACCTTAAATGGTAATTCGGAAATCCCACAGAAGTCGAACCCAAATGATATAACAAATTTGTCTGGCTGCTCTCTTTTTTCAAACGTACCCGTTGACTCGTGATTCTGTTTGATCATCAAAAAACTAAGCTTCTAGAGGGTTGAAGAAAAGACACTCGAATCTGCTGTGCTATCTACCAAATTCATCAAGAATTTTCTGAATTTTCTCCTTGAGCTCGGGTAAATTTCTCTCAACTATCTCCCAGACGAGATCCAGATCAACTCCAAAATATTCGTGAATCAAAATATCCCTAGTTCCGGCAATCGCCTTCCAAGGTACTTGGGGATATTTTTCCCTGAAATCCTGCGGAATGTTCTTTACAGCCTCGCCTATAATTTCAAGCCTTCTAAGCACAGCATCCTGCGTTTTCAAGTCTTCCATGAATTCCTCCCTGCTCATACCCTGCGTATGTCTCTCTATAACCTCTATAACCTCTATACTCTCAAGCACATGCAGCAGAAAGGTTCTAGCATCCTTCTTCACAGGATATCCACCTTTTCGCTCAGAATTCTTTCCCTCAGTAAAGGATGAATAGATTTGTAAGTAAGAACATCTACCCTTCTCTTAAGCTTCTCCTCCAGCTCAATCTTAAGCTCTGTAAGGTCGAGAAGACTTTTTCTTCCTTCAAATTCCACAAGTATGTCGATATCGCTTTTTTCTGTCTCCTCTCCCCGGGAGATAGAGCCAAACAGGCTCGCTCTCCTCACGCCATGCTTTCTCAGCACTGGAAGTATTTCACTTTTTATTTTCTCTATTCTTTCCATGCTCAGCACCTGATTATTTTTACACTCCATAGCTTAAAGATGTTCAGCTATGGCAGGAGTCCGATACTAAACTATTTAAGGTTTGTAGCCTGTAATGTATACATGGAAATGAAAATAGAGGAGCTAAGAAAGGAACTCTTAGAGCTTAGAGAGGAGCTTGTTAGAGTTGAGCACAGATTAAAAAAGCTTGAGATGGGAATATCCAGCTATTCAATTGAAGAAATGAATTAAGGAAAGAGTATCCTAATATAAAATTTGATGATGATTTAGTAGAACTCGTTGGAACTCTTCCATACAATCCCGTAGAGAAAGATAGAGAAGTTATCAGAGAAGCTATAGAACGGTTGGTTAGATGAAGGTTTTTGTAGATGTAAACGTTTTTATGGATTTTTTGGAGAGAAGAGCAGGCTGGAAAGCTAGTTTGGCATTGATACAACTAGTAAGAATGAATAAAATCGAAGGCTATATTTCTGCTCTTACCGTTCCAATTCTCTATTTTCTGAGAGCAAGAATTTTTAGCAGGAAAAAAGCAAAAGAGGATACGAGAAGAATTATAGCAGGATTTAAGATTGTTCCTCTTTCTGAGGATTTAATAGTAAAATCCTTTGAGGAAGAGAAAATAAAAGACTTTGAAGACTCTATACAGTTTCATTCAGCTAAAATTTCATCTGAAGCGCTAATTACGAGAAATAAAAGAGACTTTGAAGCTGTTAAGTTCTTTAAGCCTTAGCTGAGAATTTCCTTGGTAAGCTTTCTTTTGCCCGGAGGCTCTATTAATTGCAAATGGTGCCCAAGCGAGCCGGATAACCTCACCAGTTTTTATATCCCTACGCTCACGCGAGACCATGCTCTGTCTAACGGTAATAGTTGCGGCGATAATGATGGGTACACTGCCAATCTTTGTCAGGAACATAGGCATGAACCCGGTTCAGCTCTCATTTTTCAGATTTTTCCTTGGATTCGTTTTTCTAGGCATAATTTTGTCAATAATAAAGGGAAAACCAAAAATCACCAGTTGGAAGTTAGTGGGAGCGATAGCCGTTGTAAACACGCTGACGGTTGCTTCCTACATAACCTCGATTCAGCTGGTTGAAGCCGCTACGGCAGCATTACTTCTCTACATGGCTCCAGTATACGTAATACCCCTTGCAAAACTTACTGGAGAGAGTATTCATTGTTCGAGCTGGTTTGCCCTGCCTGTAAGTCTTACGGGGCTTTGGCTCATGCTATCTCCGCATAGCCTTTCCGGTGGTGTGGCTTTCGGTCTAGTTTCAGGCTTCAGTTATGCACTTTACTTTCTGCTTATGAAGAGGGCAAGAAGAGAAATGGAGGCTTTGCACATAACCTTTGCTTGCCTCGGCTTTGCATCGCTGTTGCTTCTGCCATCGCTTTTGCTGTATCCAATCGGAGAATTAGATATCCTTTGGCTCCTTGGCCTTGGCTTAATACCAACAGCCCTAGCGTTCACCCTCTTTAACTTCGGGATAAAGTACTGCAGAGTTGAACAGGCCCCTCTATTTGCCCTCGTCGAGCCGGTGGCAGCAGGATTCTTTGGTTATGCGCTCTTTGGAGAAGTGCTAACAACAAAACAAATCGTAGGGGCTGTGCTTATCCTGATAAGTGTTGCGATCGCTGCAAGGGGAATGGATTAGGTTCAGATCATCACTGTAAAGAGAACATAGGCAAGTACGAGCATTAGCAGTGAGTGCTTCACACCAGCAGAGATGCTACCCTCACCCATCACTCCAGCAACGATTCCCGCAAAAAGCCCTTGAAATACGGCAGCGTGCATGAATACGCTCTTGTAAGTATTGATGTCTATACTCCTGAGCATCGACAAACTCGCTCCGCTCTGAGCAACCTTTGCAGCACTTTCTGCTAGCGTTGAGAGAAAAGTGGTGGTGATAATATAAACTATGCCTATGAACACGAAGAAGGAGATGTAGATTATAATAACGTACATGAACATATTCGACAGCCTTTCCCTCCTTAAAAGCTCGGCACTGCTTGCGTCTTTTGCGGATATCATTAGAACTTCGGTAACGTTCCCCGTGGACTTCAAAGCTTCATTTAGGAGAGTTATGGTTCTTGATAGCTCGAAAACTCTCAATCTGTTTGCAAACCTTACGAGCGCATCATTCAAGCTTACTCCCCAGTCGAGATCGTACTTTATCTTCTCAATTTCTTTTTTGAGTGGTGTCGTGTCGGTCTTTGCGATCATTGCAATAGCCCTGTATATTGGCATCCCACTCTCGTTAGCTGCTGCAAGCTTGTTCAAGAATATTGGCGTAAGGCGCAGCAACCTCCTAGCCTTCTTTCTGCTCGCCTCATAGAACAGCACATAGGGAGCCATCATAATTGCGAGACCGATAAATATGTAATCGTCAACCTTGAATAGCCAGTTTATGTCCTGACTGAAGGGATAAAGGCTGAATCCGTACAGCATGAATGCCATGCCAGCTGGAACGGAAAAGATGAAAACGTAGATGGGCTTTCTCTTAATGGGATCGAGAGGATGCCTTAACGCCTTCTTGAAGTTCCAGGATTTTATTCTTCTCCTAAGCTCCTTTATCTGCTCGGCAAATTCTCCTTCCTCAATTTTCCTCCTCAAATAGGTATACTTCTCCCTGAGCTTCGGCGGCTCGCCCTCTTCGGTTGGGGTTAGTAGTTTGATCACCATTGCGAAGAAGAACGATCCCACGGGGATTACAAGGTATATCACAGCATACAGAGCAGTCTCATCACCCTGTCCCATAACAGCCATAACTGTCTGAATAATTATCAGAAAGAGCGGGCCTGCGACGAAGGCGGTTATGTAGCTTTCTGCCATCAAGCCAAGGAACTCAAGGAAGCTCTTCTGGTCTTGTCTTGCTCTCTCGAGGTAGAAGTCTGCCCTCTCTTCAAGGTACTTGGTGATGTCTCCTCCACTGTCTATAATCGTTATTAGGCCATGGAGGAACTCTTTGAAGTTTTCCGACGGAGAAAGCTCTACAGCTTCTGCGAGAGCAGTCCTTAGATCTTTTCCAAGCACTTCCATGTCTCTTAGAATCCTCGCAGCCTCTCTTGAAACTTCGCTATAAATCTCGTGGTATTCCGAAAGAGATTTAAAGATGTCTATTAGGTTCATACCTCCCCTGCTAAGGGAGTACATGAACATTATGGCGTGGGGGAGTGCCCTGTCGATCTTACTCTTCCTGTCGCTTATTACCGTGGATGGATAGATCGTGAACATGAAGTAGCCGACAAAGTACAGTATGACCGTTGTCAAAGCACAAAGCAGGCCAGCAAACACAAAGGAGCGATAGCTCATCCAGAAGCTGTATAATGGCTCAGGTAAGACGATCGGGAACAAAACCTCTGGAAGACCGATGAAGAATATTACAATGTAAGACACAAACAAACCAATAATTGCCCCTATAAGAGCAAAGATGAGTGATACCATGCGAGCAGTGGCTATGTACATTTCTGGAGGCATGGATATCATTGCCTGTCGGAGCTGCTTCTCTAAGTCGTAGTATTTCTGTGCGTTTCTTCTTATGTTCTCCCCAAAGAGTTTGTAACCGAGGTAGGTGAAGTAGTTGGCTTCTTTAAACACTTTCAACCACCTCAAACAGCTATACCCATTTTTTCCAGCACTTTTTCTGGCTTGGTCTGATACGCATGTATGACGTTGCTGACACTCTTGAAATCCCTGATGTTATGCTCGATCATGAATTCAATGACGGCTTTTCTCCTCTCAAGCTCTTGCAAGAGTTCAGCGTTGCTCCACCCCCTCGTTCTTCTTATATCCTCCAGAGCTTTAGACGTACCGATCATCGCATGTTTGTCCTTCACGCTATCCCACTGGAAAACCGTAGAAGTGCGAATCATCTTTGTGTACGGATCCAAACCAACGATTTCTGCAATTTCTATGTTCCTTCTAACCCTTCTCTTTCCGATAAATGTTTGAGCCTGAACGCTAACTATATCCAAAGCTTCGATCATTGGGCGAGGAACGTTTATGGGCGGGTTTTCGAGGCGGTGGATTACTCCGTTTACGGAA
>Ga0190367_1001217_pt1 | contig 15374 bp, 13 predicted proteins | sample 4872181011_MG_FD_171838 | JGI IMG/M metagenome (GOLD analysis project Ga0190367, IMG submission 171838) | Hydrothermal vent microbial mat bacterial communities from Southern Trench, Guaymas Basin, Mexico - 4872-18-10-11_MG | ecosystem: Environmental > Aquatic > Marine > Hydrothermal vents >...
TTCAATAACGGGACTAACACAAGCAGGATACGTAGCAAACCACATAGGACTAAAAGTAGACTGGAGCAGAATAGGAAAGATACTAGCTACACCACTAACCCTAGCACTTATTTTTGCACTTCTGCCACACAACCTATGGCCAATAGGAACCCCAGCAATAATAACACTAACCCTAACGGTAAATATCAAACAGAAAATACTAACAAGAAAAGACATTGAAGAACTAATTAAAGCAATAATGCCAAAACAAGTAGCGGAAAAAACTATAGCAAAAATAAATATCATACTAAATGTCTTTACAACGGAAGAATAATGTTTAAACCATACACACCTCTAGACGTTGCTGCAATAATTCTGGCATTAATACATTTCGGAGTGCCCCTAGCATACTACTGGTACATGAAAACAAAATACCTAAACAAGCCATGGAACATAAAAATAAACCCAAACTATAAGCCAAAAGTAACAATAATAGTGCCAACATACAACGAAGCAAAACTAATATGGAAAAAATTAGACAACATAGCAGAACAAACATACCCCCAAAAATTAGTAGAAATAATAATAATAGACTCAGCATCAACAGATGGAACTCCAGAAATAGTTAAAAAGTGGGCCGCTTATAATTCCCGTTCAAACCTAAAACTCTTAATAGAGAAAGAAAGACGAGGCATGGTTCCAGCATTAAACTATGCTTTAGAGTATGTCTCAAAAGAAAGCTCAATAGTACTATTTACTGATGTTGATGCCATATGGGGCCCTAATACGCTGACAGACATTATAAAATACTTCGCTGACAATAACGTGGGCACCGTAACTGCAACCTTACTACCGTTATCGGATAGAGAAGACGAGGAACATACATACAGAAATTACTTTGGTAGCCTTAGATTAGCTGAGTCTAAACTTCATAGCACACCTATACATAATGGGGCATTGATTGCGTTCAGAAGAAACTTACTCGTGAAAATAGGTAAATTACCAACATATACTGGTAATAATGACTCAACACCAGCATCAATAATAGCATTTATGGGATATAGAGCGATACAAGCAGATGACGTTACAGTTAAAGAGAACTTGAAGGAAAAGTATTTATCACGTAAGGTTCGAAGGGCTCAGCACTTAATTTTGCATTTTTTATACACTAAAAGCTATGTCAAGAAAATGAACATTTATAAAAAAACATTATTTGACAAAATATGGTCTATTGAATACTATCTTCACATAATTAACCCATGGATTCTAATAGCTTCAGCAATTTTAATATTATTGTCGTTACTGATGAGAAGCCTTACTTCAATGGCGCTTTTAATCTTAGGGCTATGCCTTTTTACTAATAAACAATATAGGGTCTGGATACTAACCCAAGCATGTTTAATTCTAGCTTTTATAAAGAATTTTAAGAGCAAAAACATAATGTGGGAAAAATAACCAATATGCAAATTCTCTTCATAGTACACAGATACTACCCTCATATAGGTGGCATAGAATACCTAGTCAAGTCTATTGCTGAACACTTAGCCAAGAATAAGCACAGCATTATAGTTCTTACTGGAGAACCCGGGTTGAAAGAACTTACGGAGGAGGAGATAAATAAGGTCGCTATCATTAGGTGGCCCACATTAACGTTCAATGAAGGCTATCATGTACCTTTAAGGAGATCAGAGCTTGCAAAAATGCTTCACAAAATAGTTAAAGATGTGGATGTTATACATGTACACAACGTACACGCTATTATGCCTATGTACTGTTTAAATATACTAATTAAGAACCCTGTATGGAAAGTGTTGACACCTTACTATCATGGCACAGGCCACGGCGTTATAAGTAGGTCATTATGGCCTTTCTGGCGTAATTATATCAGAAAAATTGTAAAAAAAGTTAATGTAATACATGTAGTATCGTACCTTGAGAAAAATATTGTTGAGAGAAATTTTAATGTCAAGGCAGAGCTCATAGAAAATGGAGTTGATGAAGAACTCATTAAAACTTCTTGGAAACCGGAAGACTATATAATGTACTCCGGAAGAATTGAGAAATATAAAAACTGCCAAAGACTAGTCAATGTGGTCAAAATACTAAATCAGGAATTTGGATTAAACTTAAAGTTAAAAATGTTTGGTGAGGGAAGTTATAAAAGAGTATTGGAAAGACTTCTTAGACAAGCAGACATTACATACGAGCTTCATTCATTCCAGCCGTTTGAAAAATATGTGGAAAATTTATCCAAAGCATCTGCATTTGCGCTTCTCTCAGGCAAAGAGTCATATCCACAAACAGTTAATGAAGCAAACGCCATAGGTGTTCCTGTAATTGTTGCAGAACCCTGGGGAATAAACTTTGCGAGAAGAAAGCGCGTACTTGTTATAAATCTTGCTGAGGGGGATAAAGAAATAGCTTCTAAAATAGCTAAATTTCTTGTCAGAGCCAAGGAGGAGCCTAGACCTAGAGTGCCTACATGGAACGAAGTAACTAGAGAGTATGTAAGAAAGCTCTACAAAATAGGAGGTTAACTAACCTAAGTATGAGAGCATTAATTACTGGTGGTGCTGGGTTTATAGGAAGTCATTTAGCAGATTATTTGAATAAAAGAGGATGGTTCATCAGAATCGTAGATAACTTTAGTACGGGGAGATTAGAAAACATTGCTCACCTCATAAAAAGGCCTAATGCGGAAATAATTAAAGCTGATTTAAAAAACCTTGACCTTGTAAATAAAGCTGTAAGGAATGTCGATGTCATTTTTCACTTAGCTGCAAATCCTGAAGTACGAGTAAGCAGCATAAACCCTGAAATACATTTTAAAGAGAACATATTTGTGACCTTTAACATATTAGAAGCCATGAGGAAAAATGATGTAAACGAAATAGTATTTGCTTCCTCTAGTAGTGTATATGGCGAACCCGAAAAAATACCCGTAGACGAGCAGGCGCCAATAAGGCCTGTCTCAATTTATGGTGCAAGTAAAGCCTCATGCGAAAATCTCATACATGCTTACACTAAAACCTATGGATTTAGAGCGGTTATCCTGCGCTACGCTAATGTGATAGGACCTAGGCTAAGACATGGAGCAATATATGACTTCCTTCTAAAACTCTCACATAATCCCAACAAACTTGAGATTCTCGGCGATGGATCACAAATAAGGAGCTATATTTACATAGATGATGCTATTGAAGCAACCATATTATCTTATTTGAGAAGTCCACATATGTTTGAAGTTTATAATGTTGCCTCAAAAGACTGGATAACAGTCTTAGATGTAGCAAAAATAGTGATAAATCTATTAGGCCTAAGCTCAGTAAAGCTAACCTTTAAATCGTATGCACATGGTATTGGATGGCCTGGCGATGTGAAAAGAATAGCTTTATCAATAGACAAGATTAGAACTCTGGGATTTAACCCCAAATATAACAGTAAAGGCGCTGTTAAATTAACTGCTAGAGCTCTTATCAAAGAGTTAAACATAGGTTTTAAATAAATTATTACAGACCATGAGACCTATAATAAGCATAATTATACCTACAAAGAACTCCGCAAGAACCCTCAAACTATGTTTAAAAAGTATAGATATGCAAGATTATCCAAGCAAATATATAGAAACAATAGTGGTAGACTGTTATAGCAATGATGACACAGTCAAGATAGCACAGGAATTTAACTGCAAAATTATTCACTCAAGAGCAAAACCATTAGGTGCTCGATATATAGGGCTGCAAGTCTCAAAAGGCGATATAATAATGTTTATAGATGCAGATCATATTTTAGCCCGAACTGATCTTCTCCAAGATATTGTAAATTACATAAAAAAAGGATATGAAATATTGCATTTAGAAGAAATCAGTTTTAAACCTAGAACATTAATACAAAAACTGATTGCAACCGATAGATATATAAACCAGCAAATATCTAAGCTCATGCCTTTGCTCTATGGAACCCTTTATCCTCGTGTTTTAAAACGAGAAATAGCATTACGTGTGTTCAATAGGATACCAAAACATATTTTACCATATCTTCATGAACATGAGGATGTTATCGTACACTATGAAGCTATTAATATAACGCAAAAACATACTTCGGTGCCAAAAGCGCTATTTCATGTAGATGAAGAAAGCCTGTGGCGGTTCTTAAGAAAGATTGCATATTATGGGCATATGGACTTTCAAGTAAAACATATAGCCAATAAATATAGTCATGCAATACGTTGTAAACAGTTATTTAGAATAAGAGAAATTCCTTACCTGTTATCAAAGTATCCACGTGCAGCACATCTAGTTTTACTACTAATTATATTAAAGTCCCTAGCATATAAGAGCAGGATGATTAAGCATTAATAATATATGAGAGGAAAAATATTAGGTTTATGAAAATACTAGTCATTAGTGAAAGATTTCCTCCTGAAGGTACTGGAGGGCCTTTAGCTACATATCTCTTGATCTCAAAATTAGCCAAGCTTAGAGAATTCAAGTTTACTATTCTTACGGATACAAAAACTCCACGTATCATTCCTGGTGTAAAATACATATTCTTACCGCATTTAAGCGGTGAGACAAAGATTAATCAGATATTAAATCAATCAGCATTACTTTTAAATGAACACGTAGCGAAGCTTGTTCAACAGCATGATCTTATATATATTACTGACCACTCATATTTATTCGTATTAATGGCTAAAAGATTAAATAAACCTGTCATTATACACATGCATGATCTTTACCCTATAAGTTCTTCATCTACTATTATTAATTATTATGGCAATAATGATTTCATTAGGCTTTTATTAGAGAGGTTTCGTGAAGCTTTAGATTTCGAAGTCATACAAGGCAGACCATTTCAACGTGGAATCTTAGCTATGATCTCATATCCGATACATGCTACATTATTTTTATGTTTGTTATCAATGGCAGATAGGATAATAACTGTTTCTAGGATGCAATCCAAAATTCTGATCTCTCATATGCCATGGATTAAAAGTAAGGTTAAAACAATATACAACATACCCCCACCAATAAAGTTCTTAGGAAATCCTCTTAGTAAAGATCCGTCTTTTCTCTATGCTGGTGGATCAAATGTAATAAAAGGATTCCAGATACTGGTTCAACTCCTAATAAAAATGAAAAAAGAATTCTCGCAAAAGTATGAATTAATGATGACAGGCATTAGTATGCATGAGGACCCTAACTGGTGTCGATGGTACAGAGGATCAACTAAATTTGTCAAAAAATTTCTTAGGTGGCTTAAGATAGCACAGCTTAACAAAGTGAAAGTTATGGGCTGGATTGATAGAGACACATTGATAAATAATATTATGAAGTATACCTGGTGTACAATATTTCCTTCACTATGTTATGAACCTTTACCCTATACTGTTATGGAGACCTGTTTAGCTGGAAGAATACCTATAACCACATTAAAGACAGGTTTTACGGAGCTCTTGTATGACAAATTCATACATGTTTTTTTCCTTAAAAAAGCTTCTATTGATGAACTCATCGAAAAAATTGAAATAGTAGCATCACTGACACCGTCAGAACTTGTGGAATATGGTATTAAAGTAAGACATCATATTCTTCGAAGGCTATTTGCAGATAGCATAGTTAAGGAGTTTGTTAACTTACTAACTGATGTGAAAACTTAACAGCTAGATACGAATGCTGCACTATTATTAGAGATAAATCGTCCATTAGGAATTCATGGCAAACTTAAAAGAAGGTAAGTTTAGGTGAGAAAATATAAGTAGCTTTATTGAGATTTTACTTCATTTTATTGACGGGTTATTGTCCTTGGGTAATATTACGTCATTTAAAGCTATAATACTATCAGCTACAATGTTCATGCCTATTTTAATAGTAGCATTTTATTACTTACCTGCTTCTAAACCTATGTTTAGCAAAGGACACTCACAGAAATATTTGAGTATAGGGAAGTTTCTCTTTTGTGTTCTATTTGTTATAATTTTACTAAGAGTATTAAAATTACCTTTGCTTCAATTTTACAGAGTTGCCCCACTTAGCTATATTTTGCTAGGTATTATATCGTTAATAGGCATTTATCTTAGTGTAATATTATTTAACCAAAACATAAATTATATACTATTCCTAACAATACTTTACATCTTAAGCGGAGAGGCTGTAGAAATCTCCCTAATGAACATGGCTGATTTACAGGAAACAACATTAGACACAATAAATATATTCATTAATAGATCTTGGAGGTTTTCTTACCATAATCCAATATATGATATCTTACCTTATGATTCAGTGTTGAAAGTTGTACTTCTTGATATATTTAATTTATCTGAGCCTGCACACTATATGCCTCACATGATTCTCAATGCTACAATAATGATATTGGTGTCACTTATTTATTATAATATACCTATGTACATATTTAAAATAAATAATAAATCGGTAGGAATAATCTCAATACTTTTCGGTTTATCGATTCCTTATCTCCAATATTTTGTACCTCCACACAATTTCTCAATAGCTTTTATGTTAGTGTTCTTATATACAATGCTGAGACAGATACTTTACCCTATTAATAAAGACAAAAACATTATACTACTCCTTAGTTTATTCTTCTTATGTTCTATTCTCTCTCATATGCAGTCAGTGTTGACATTAACTATAGTCATGTTTATTATTTTAATTAATTCTTTACATAAAAAGAAAAAGAGCCATGTACAAAAAATAATACAAAAAAAGCTTTTAATGGTACTAGGATTATGCTTATTAATCTTCATAAGTATAAATTTAGTTGGTGAAATACTAAGAGCCAACATAAACTATATAAATATGTTGGCTCGAAGTTTTTTCTCTGGTGTAATTTCTGCCAAAAAAAGTGTTTATCGACAAACGAGTTTTGAGCAGACTCCAACGATTCTCAAGATAAGTTACCCTTTGCCACTGTTCTTAGTATATTCGTATATTATTGCTTTACTGCTAAAAATATTACGAAAGCAGAGTTCAAACTTCCCTATGAATCAAAATGTTTTAAGAGCAATTTTACTAAGCATCCTAATAAGTGCTATGCTACTTTCATTATTAGCAGGGGTTACTTTAAGAGCCTACCACTTAACCCGGCACCTAGGGACTCTATCATTCCTATATGTTACATTAGTGTTTCCATTTCTGATAAACTGTATACTTAAGGGGCGAAAAATTCCTAAGATAATTTTGCATCTTTTAATACTATTCACTATGACTATGGGCATTATATCGCCACATAAAATGCCGGATCAGTACTCATTTTCTAAATCCATGAGAGGAGCTACATTTGAAGATTATATGTTGAGTGAGTTTGTATTTAAAAATATACACATGAACCAATATTACAGCACCCACATATTTGAATTAAACGCAAATATAAAAAATACCAGAGGCACTTTAGTAATGGCTCTTATAATATCGCATCTAAAACGTATAGTTCATGATAGTACCATAGCAACATCTAATGCCGAGTGGTTTAAGACTTATTTCAAAATATTTACAGAGTATGAAAAGCTCAACTTATATGTAAACAGTGTTAACTGGTTTAAAATAGCCGATTGGAAGCAGTATGTTATCTTTATCTCCACTAGCTAGATTTTAAACAATACGCTACATTAAAGATAAAGAGCTTACACTTAGCACACACCATGGTAGAGAATGAAAATTATAACATGCCCAATAGAAAAATGCCATTTATAACAATATGTATGCCAACATACAATAGCATGTGGAGTTTAAAACAGGTTTTACAATCGATACTAAGATTAGAGTATCCTAAAAACCTTTTAAGGTTAGTTTTCGTAGACAGTTTTTCAAACGATGGAACATACGAATATTTAATGGAGTTCAAGAAGAAATATGAAAACTTATATGAAAAAATAATAATCGTAAGAACTTCAAGAAGAGGCGTAGGATTTGCTCGAAATATATGCCTTAAGTATGTTAAGGGATGGGTTTTCTGGGCAGATAGTGATGTCATTTTAGCTCCTGAAACATTAAAAATACTCTTAGCACATTTTGAACGAGATCCAAAGGTTGGTTGGGCCAGAGCAGCTTACAAGAGGTTATCCTCAGGACTCCAAGAAATAGTAGCAAGGAGTTTTACACCTAAAACCTTCAGAACAGTAGACTATTGCGAAGCAACATCAAGTCTCATCAAACCTGAAGCTATGAAGGTCTTTGGTAAGTTTTATGATGATGGAGGAAAACCCTTTAAAAGTCCATGGGAGGCAGCAGAACAGTACGTTAGGTTACGCAAAGCCGGATGGAAAATCATTAGCGATGGGAGACTTATGGAAAAATCTATACATTTAACAAAAAAGAGCCTAGAGCTTGGTAATTCAACTCGCTTAGAAACTCTAGGTAACTCGTGTAAATTAAGCATCACTATGAATATAAAAGTGATTAGAAAGTATTTTAATTACTATTTCAATGTGTTCCCTGAACGCCCTCTCCATTTAATGATAAGAGCTGGTGATTTAAAATTGCTACTTAAAATCATTTACTGGCTTTTATATGTACCATTCTCCATTATTTTAACATTTATTTTCAAATGTCCTTTATTGACATTAATTTATATGACCCTACCCTTTGTATATTACTTGTATGCAGGCAGGGGAAAACCCACAGTACGACTTTTAGCCTCCTTGGCTAAAATAATGTTCTGGTTAATTATATCTATAGGATGGTTGCATCTTTTAACAAAACACCTTATAAATAAGGTAAGATGACTAGATTGCTTAGATTACTAATGGTAATACCGCATAACCCTATACGAGTAGGTTCGCCTAAGAGCATAATTCATCACCCGGCTTTCTATAGAAAACTATCTATATTTGCCACGTTCTTTGATTACATCGTTGTCTTTAGAGGAAGTTTAGGAAACAGTGTTATTAGGAAGTTAAAACTAATACATAATGGTAAAGACTACACGATCATAGATATTCCAATAATATATCATGGTATTTTATTATACACCCTACTGTTCATAGTTCATTTTACATGTCTCATTTTCCGCCTAAAAAGTTTAAAGAATGTTAAACTTTATCTTCTCTGCTTTAACCATGCACACTTATACTCTATGTATGCTAAAATATTATCAGCTATCTTAAAATTAAAGATAATATCATTTTACGTAACAACACCTATCAATTTCAAAGAACGTATATTATACTTTGTGTCAAAAATTATGGACACTTTAAGTATAACTAATCATCCACTTATAGCTTTTAAACTCAAACTAAGAAAACCTATAATTATACCTAATGTTCCTGATAAAATGTTTTTCTGCAACGTTAGTCCTGAGAGTAGAAATAAGAAAACCTTGCTTTTGATCGCACGACTTACACGCGAAAAAGGTACAGACATAGCCATAGCTATTATTGCTGAGTTAAGTAAGCACTTCCCTGACGTAAAACTACTTATTGTAGGTGATGGACCTCTGAGAAGGCATTTTGAGAAGCTTGCTTTAAAATATCAGTTACTTGGAAAAAACGTATTTTTCTTAGGATATAAGCCATTAAACGATGTTCTCTCTTTAATGAAAAAAGCGGGAGCTTTACTCTACACGTCGATAAGAGAATACTTTCCAAATGTTCTTATTGAGGCCATGGCATGTAACTTACCAGTGCTTGTCTTTAGTACCGATGCCTATCGATGGATTATCGGAAGACCATTACTTACCTCCACTAAAATATCCAAAATAACTAAAATAATAGCAAACTTGCTGATGAATGATTCATTTTATAATGAACAAGTACATATTCAAAAAGAACATTTACAAAAACTTCTCAACATATATCGTATTCAGAGTGAAGTTTTAAAGGAACTTATTCTAAAGTCTTAAAAAGACTACCTAATAATGTATTTAATGTTATCATCATATTCGTCAAGTAAAGACAAATATTTACCTCCGTTGATCACCTTTTGCGGCGTAGATGGAGTTGGCAAGACTACTCAAGTTAAACTTTTAACGGAATACCTTACCTCTAAAGGCGTTAAGGTTAAGTTTGTGTGGGTAAGAAATCCACATGCCATAGCATTTATAGTATGGAAAATATTTTCAAAGTTCGGTTTTAAAAGGCCACCCTTTAAAAGAACCTTAGATAAGAAAATATGGATAGTTCTTGAATTCACGAGTATATTGTTTAAAGTAATAATAGACACTTATTTACCCTTGGTACTAGGATATAAATTAATAGGGGAGCGTCATATAGTAGATTCTATAGTTAGCATAGCGCATTATTTCCTCGGAGACCCATCATTCATCAATAGTAAAACGGCACGTATATTACTTAGTCTAATACCAAGGAACTCATTAATAATATACCTTGATGCCGATGAAAAGGAAGTAACTAAACGTAGAATAAGACGTAAGTCTACATGGGATTACCTTTTGTTACATTGTTCTCAAAAGAGATTTTTCTTAGTATTACGTGGTATCAAGATGCAAAGAATATTATATAGGTCACTCATACGCATTATAAACGATTCTATAGTATTTGCTAATAAAGGGATACGTGCATACTCCATAAATACAACATCAAAGGACGTTGGAGAGACATTTAATTGCGTATTAAATTGCATCGAACGTTACATTGAAAAACGTGCATAGTGAAAACATACTGACTATAGTCTATATAATACCGTATTATAGGTTGCGAGGCGCATTAGCTTATGTTCTCAGAAAACTCATTAAAGGTGTTCAAGAATATTTCAGAAAATATAAGATTAAGATAGTAATCATAGCGCAAGGAGAACATGAAAAAACCAAGCATGATAATATTTTCAAATCTAAAAGAGATGATGTAATCCTATATATTGCAGGTAGAGGAATGATCTCACGTTTCGTAAGAAAGCTAGAATTCGTCAACCTGCTAAGAGGACTAATGCGTATTTTACTGCCATACAAGAATCCGTTAATACTTCATGCTTTTTTCATATACCCTAGTGGTTTAGCAGCAGTAATCTTTGCTGCACTTAATAGCATATTTTCTATGTCCGGGCTATGCAAGAACAAAACTATCATAACTATTGGAGGAGACGACGTCGAATATGTTCCCAGTATAAAATATGGCAGATGCTTAGATCCATTAATAAAATTATTTACGATTTCCACTTTATTTATGGCCAAAATCATTGTTGCACCATCCGACTACGCTAGTTCATGTATTAAATCTTTGGCACCATTTAACGGTATTAGCTGTAAAGTTCTTAAAATACCTTATGGTATAGAGCCCACTGATTATGTATGCGGTGAGAAAGAGAGAAGCATACCATGTAGATGCATAAAGGGTTTCAAAAAATCATCAGAGCCACAGGCATTTATACTCAGCTTATGTAGGTTACATCCCAAGAAGGGGTTAATCTACTTACTCTATGCATTTAAAGTAGTAAGAGAGATTTTTAGGCAATACAATCTTAAACTTTTAATTGCAGGTGAAGGTTCACAATACCCGTATTTAAGAGGTTTAGTTAGGAAATTAGAACTCACCAATGACGTTATATTTTTAGGGTACGTTACAAAAGAGGAAAAGATATCTTTATTAACAAATTGTTTGGTTTATGTATTGCCTTCTCTGTCAGATGTATTTGCTTTATCTTTAATTGAAGCAGTAGCGTGCGAGGCGGTGGCTATAGTCACGCTAAATGTAGGCTCAGTATACTACCTATTACGTTATAATTATCCGCAAGAGCTTATAGTGAAACCTAAGGACCTAGCCAGTTTAGTTAAAGCTATGATCTATGCTATAGAGAACTATGAATCATTAAAAAAGAAGATAAAGTCTATACGGGATAGAGCATCTGTAATGCTTAGCACTGATTATATGATTAGAGCTTACGCAACATTGTACGAGATAATGCTACGAAATTGTTTTCACGATTAGGACTATTAAGAAACACATGAATTTTCTAGCACTAATCTACAAAAGCATAATAGCCTCATACAAGAGGACCTTGATGAGGCTGCGCGTTCGAGAATTCATTCAGGCTATAAAATGTGTTAAGACTATTGTGAATTTTAAGGGAATGTTAAGGTGTTTAGATGTTGGCTGTGGAAGCGGCATTCATAGCTATATTCTTAAAAAGCTTGGCAAAAAAATTATTGCCTTAGACATTACATGTTCAACAATATTCTACTTAGAAAATTTCATGCAGGCCAGTGCTGAGTATCTACCATTTCGTAATGAAGTGTTTGATATTGTACTAGCTTCTCACATGTTAGAGCATGTAAAAAGGAAAACCAAAGCCCTTTTAGAATTAAAGCGGGTACTTAAGCCTCACGGGATATTAATAGCTATAACTCCTACTACTCTCTTTAAATGTCTAACTCTTCTCCTATGGCCAAGAGACTTGATAATCGAAATATTCCGACTTAATTATGGAAAAGCATTAACAATAAACAAATTAATTAAAAGTATTTCACCTAAGTTGCATGGCAGTTTTAGTTCGCATAAGTATGAGTTAGCGTTTTACCGAACATATACATGGAGAAACATGCTTAAGAAAGTAGGATTTCAAATACTCTATGAAAAACCGCTTTTTCCTTACTATTTTTCCATACCACTTAATGTCATAGCACATTTTATGTATGTGAAACTGCTTAACCTTACTACATCATATTTATTTATATGTAGTAATGTTGAAAGTAAATGACCAATAAGGATACTGATAGAGTATTAGTCCTAGGTCTTGATGGGGCTACGTGGAATATCTTAATACCTTTAACATTTAAAGGTATTATGCCTAACCTTAAGGACATCTTAGGAAAAAGTTCCTGGGGATATTTGCTAAGCACTACGCCTCCTCTCTCAGCTCCAGCTTGGTTTTCTTTTGCTACGGGGTTAAACCCTGGTAAAACAGGTGTTATAGATTTTTTCGTGAGACGTAACGAGAAAGAGATATGCTTGAGCCCGTTATCATCAACATTGTTCAAGGGAAGAGCTATATGGGATTTTGCTACGGCTCTGAAAATATATACTGGTGTATTTCATTATCCCTGCCTTTATCCGCCATACAGAATTAAAGGCTTTATGGTCTCTGGTATAGGTACACCACGCGAAGATGAAAGCATTACCTGGCCTAAACAACTTTATAGTGAATTACTTAGTGTAATATGTAAAGACAAATATAAGTTATACATAGGATATCGGAATTATGTAAATCACGAGAAACTTTTAATGGACATACTGGATTGGCTAAATGATTACAGTAAGGCATTGCTATATTTAGTTAGAAATAGACCATGGAATTTATTTATAGCTATTGTTTCATGTACTGACTGGGTTCAACACGCATTATGGTATGTTTTGGAAAAAATTTTATCATCAGATAAAAAAGAGAATAGTAAGCTCTATAAGCTCATGATGAATTTCTGGAATAGCATAGATAAACTAGTAGGTGATATTGTTTATAACCTAAGAAAAAATGATATTTTAATGCTAGTCTCTGATCACGGATTTGGACCACTAAAAGGAGCGTTCAATATTTCTAGATGGCTAATAAAACATAAATACATGAGAAAAACCAAGAAATCTATAATTATAAACACAGCTAAGAAAATATTAAAACACCTTCCTAAATCAATTAGTAAAAAAACTACTGAAATAGGCAAAAATATATTAAAAGTTAATACGAGCTCTATAGTCAACTATGCAAGAAGTAAAGCATATACTTTGGGACATACTTGGTCTTGTGGGGGAATATATATTAATGCTTCTGATATTGAAGAATACGGAAAAATAAAGAGAAACATTATAAAAGATCTTTTATCATATTTTCAGGGAATATGTAAGGTTGATGTAATAGAAAGCCGAAAGATATATCATGGCGAAAAAATAAAGTTACTTCCAGATCTCTTAGTAAGTCTGGATGACTATTCTTATCTCATAATAGAGGACTTATATGCGGATTTTGTATGTAAGCAGTGCATCTCGTTCAATAATATTACTGGTACACATAGGAGAAAGGGAATTTTCTTAGCTTATGGACAGGGTGTGAGAGAAAATAACTTTTTAGGAGATATAATGATATACGATGTAATGCCGACGATAATGCATTTATTTAATATGCCTATTCCTTCCAACGTTGACGGCAAAGTGCTTTTTAATTTATTTGTTAAAGACTCTGAATATTTCCTTAGAAAACCAAGGTATATTAGTAGTCATTTTTACCTAACAAAGCTAAAAGTTTTGAAGTTTAAACTTTAATCTAAGTGACAATCGCTGACTATTATACAAGCTACAGTATAAGTAAACCTAGATGTTAAAATGTTTTCTGATGCATATAATATTGTAACCGAACTTAAGATTACATACTCTAGTTTGAGGTAGGAATAAAACTTGAGCAAAAAAAGAGTACTAGTAACAGGTTGTGCTGGTTTTATTGGTAGTCATATAGCCGAAACCCTAATAAATAGAGGATATAATGTTATCGGAATTGATTGCTTTACACCTTACTACTCTATAAAACTTAAACAACACAACATGAAGAATATAATGAAGAGTAGAAAGTTCAACTTTATTAAGATGAATTTAGCCAAGGCATCAATAAATGAGATATCAAGTGTTTTAAAAGGTATTGATTATGTAATTCATGAGGCAGCGCAGCCTGGTGTTAGGAATAGCTGGGGAGAAAACTTTGGTATTTACGTTGAAAACAATATTATAGCCACACAGAAGCTTCTTGAAGCATCTTTGAGAAGTAAAGTGAAAAAAATCATATATGCTTCATCATCAAGCATTTACGGTAATGTTAAAGACGTGCCCATTAAAGAAGACATTATTCCGAGACCCTATTCACCTTATGGCGTCACCAAAATAGCCGCTGAAAATCTTTGTAGAGCATACTATGAAAATTACAGTTTGCCTGTAGTAATATTGAGATACTTTACTGTTTATGGCCCAAGACAAAGACCTGATATGGCTTTTCACAAGTTCATCAAGGCTATGTTGAAGAACGAACTTGTGAAAATATATGGTGATGGTTCTCAGATGAGGGACTTTACATATGTTGATGACGATGTTGAAGCAACCATTTTGGCTATGGAGTTGGATGATGATGCGTTGCTTGGTGAAGCTATAAATGTAGGAAGTAGTAGACCTGTGAAGCTTCTTGATGCTGTTAAAATGATATCGGGTATTGTTGGTGTTGAACCACAGATAGTGTTCTCTGAACCTAGGAAGGGAGATGTTAAGGTGACGTATGCTAATATTTCTAAGGCTAGGAAGCTTCTGGGGTGGAAGCCCAGAACGGATTTTAGATATGGTCTTGAAAGACAGGTTGAGTGGATGAGAGAACTTATATCGATAGGTTTAATATGAGATAGTTCCTATCTCTAGGTCAAGGAGGTACGTTCTCCTATGGATGTTAAGAAGGCAG
>Ga0190367_1001218_pt1 | contig 15364 bp, 10 predicted proteins | sample 4872181011_MG_FD_171838 | JGI IMG/M metagenome (GOLD analysis project Ga0190367, IMG submission 171838) | Hydrothermal vent microbial mat bacterial communities from Southern Trench, Guaymas Basin, Mexico - 4872-18-10-11_MG | ecosystem: Environmental > Aquatic > Marine > Hydrothermal vents >...
ACTATTCTCTTTATCGGCTTGTATATCGTTATAGTTCTATTTGCCGAATCGACAATCGACTTCGGTTCTCCATTCCAGTAAATGTAAACGTAAGATGCATTCCTAATCTCATCTAAACTCAATGTTGAAGTTCCGAGCATATAATCCATTATCGCATTTGCAAGTTCATCCTTCGTTATCCTGTTATCGTTAAATAAGTCCATGTAACTGTTAGCGTTCACAACTCCAATACACGAAATGAGCAATATTAGAGCTAGGGAAACTTTTTTCATCTTAACCACCTCCTAAGAAAGATCAAGGAGATAGAGAGTACTACTATCGCAAACTCGAAACCAGGTGTCTGCTTAGTTGTAGCAGTTAGAGGTGGAGTTGTTACATGTGGTGTAGTTACGATTGTAGTCGTAGGTATTGCGGTTGTAATTGTTGGAGTTATGGTGGTTGTAGGAATCTGCGCAACTTTACTTACAGAAATCGATGCTTCAAGTCTACCTTCTCCTTCATTTAGCATGTCTATCCATTTTCCATTAAATGTAAATGTTCCCTCACTCGATGGTGCTTTAAATGTGCATTCAGCTCTTTTATCGTTTATTATAGCAAGGGACAAATTGTTCCTCAAAACTTTGTATGGTGTTGAGCAGTTTACGAGCATAAATCCTTTTGGAATATTTAAAGTTACACCGACAACAGTTGGTAAATTTCCATCGACTTCAACGTAAATATTAAATTTCTCGTTAGGTTGAACAACGCTTGGAGTCTTTATTTCAACATTGAGTGCGCTCGCCATAGATACACATAATGTTAAGAATGTTAAGTATGCGATGATTATGATTGCGATAAACTTCTTCATAGTATCTTGTTATATCTTACAAATATAAGTATTACCATTGAGCTCATTGGATATATCAATTAAAATCAAAAAACTTAAAAATGATATTTTATTATTACTATCTGGTGATTTATCATGAGAAAATTGTTACTATTCATGGGTTTAGTAATATGCATTGGGTTAGCAGCAATAGTTGTGAATGCCTTTACAAGTGCAGATAATGACATAGTTTTAAGTCCAAGTGGAACCTTTGTTTGCGCGCATGCCAAAGATATAACATTCTATAACTCGAGTGCCAAAAACTGCTGGTTCAGAATTAGCGGAGCAGACTGGATCTATTCAAATGGAACAATCATGTTTAAAAGGGCAAGTGATATAGAAATAAATACACCAAGAAATTTGAAAGGAACTGTTTGGATATGCACAAAGAGAGGGTGGAATCCCTTAGGAGGTAAAATTGAGTACTATAAGGATAGGGGATACTGCTATATAACTTCGCTAAAGTATGGAAAAGCAGAGATTCCGGCTGCAAAGCTGATTCCTGGAGAGGAATACGTTTTGATCGTTGAACTTATAGATTCCTCTTACCTCTTTTACTATGAAGACAAACCAGGAAGAGATCATTGGATAAAGATTGACGACACCGATACGTTCGATAGAGTTGAAATATTTGGCTACGGACCAATACCAAAGACATCTTTTAAAATCGTAGTTGAAAAGGATTAGGGATTTATATTATCTTATTTAACAACACTTCAGGAAAATTAATAGGATTGCAGTTCTTGTCATCATCATAAGAGAGAGACTTATCAAACCTCTAAGTAACCCAAGCCTCAACCCGAATATCGAGATCCACTGAGGAAAGTAAAATCTAGTATAAAGTATAGGTAACATGAAAACACTACCTAAGAGCAAAGATATTATTGCATCCTTCTCGCATATCACACCGCTCTGCAAAAGTGATCCAAGCATTGAAAAACCTACTATAGGAGATGCTATATATGTTGCAATAGCTGGAATTGCAATTAATGGCAAGTTTAACGTTTTTACAATCGGATGCAAGAGTGCTTCAGTCCTATCGATCAAACCGGCACCCATCAGTGTAAATGTGCAGAACGTAACGACAATAAATACAACTGCCATCCTTTTGAACCTTTTAAGTATCTTTCTTAAAGCAAATTTGAACGAAAATTCCTTTGAATTTGTTACAATTTCAATAGCAACAGTTCTGCGATCTAAAATTAGCTTACCACAAATGACTACAAATATAAATGAAACAATTGTTCCCAGCCATAACGTTGCTATATATATACCTCCAACGTAAAGTCCCAACATTGGCAGGATGACTGGTAGATGATAAGTAAAGGTCTCTTTGAGTGGTGTGACTGTTGAGTTAAGAATTGAAGAAAGTAGAACCTCTTTGTCCTTCAAAACTCCTTCCTTCCTTAAGTTCTGAAGCATTGCGTTCGATGCAGTTGGTGAACCTATGGCTGTTATGAAGGCAATACCACAAACATCTGGAAGGTTCGCGAGCTTTGTAAGCGGTTTTCCAATTTTTTCGAATCTTTTCAGCAGACCAAATCCTAGCAAGACTTCAGAGGTTAGCATACCAAAGAAGACAATTGGCAATACTCGTAATGTGAGGCTGAGAGTGCTGATTGTTATGTCGTAAAATCTGAACATATCAGATTGTTAATATTTTCGCTCTTAACAATTACGAAAAAAATTTAAAATTATATAATAATATTCCTGCATTAACTAATAACTTATCAAAATTAAACTTACTAATAAGATGTTAAGTAATACCATTTGTATATATTATAATATTTTCTGTGATAAAATTATATCCTTAAATAAAAAGAGTTATAAATAGTAATACCATAAAGCGATTATATGATCTGCTTAATACTGGGATATGGTGCTAAGCCTCTGATTAAACTCAAGAAGATTTTGAAAGAAGAGAGGATAGACGGAATCGTCTTAACAGATCAGAACTGTGAAAAAGAGTTAGAAAATATTCTTAAATCAAAAGTTATTTTCATCTACGCTCACGAACTTCCCGATTCTGTTGTAAAAAGTTTAGATGGTTGTAATGCCAAAATAATCTCAGCAGGAGGTTTGGAAGATTTGACAAATGTTCCTTTAAGTATTTATATTAAAGCCAAATCGTATTATGTTATTGGCGGAGAACAAAATCTGAGGAACTTAGTCAGATTTTTAGCCAGTTTGACTGGAGATCTAAGAGATTACGATGATCCTAAGGATGTTCCAGTGCATGGTATATACCATCCGAGATTAGGTTTTTTCGGTAGTTTGGAGGAATATCTGAATTCATACGATAAAAGACCATTGATAGGTTTACTCTTTTGGAGGAGTTCTTGGCTCTATGGAGATACAAAGCATGTTGAAGAGATCGTGAACGCTTTTGAGAAAGAGGGTTTTGGTGTAATCCCTGTATTTACCCTTCCAAAGGATTTGACAACTGGAATAGGTAAGGACATAGATGAAAGTGTTGAAGAATTCTTCACGAGAGATGGGCAGGTCGTTGTAGATGCTATCATAAGCTTAATTTCTTTCGGAATCGAATATCTCAGAAAGTTGGAAAAGCTCGGTGTCCCAATATTCTCGCCAATATGCTCATACTATCAATCTGTTGGGGATTGGAAAGAGAGCAATGGAATTGATTACATGACACTTGTTTACGGTGTAATAATTCCAGAAGTTTCAGGGGCAATTGAGCCAATTTTTGTAGCTGGATCAAGGAATGTTGACGGGTTTAAGATTATCGAGCCTTATCAAGAACACATAGATTACCTGGCTAGAAGGGTTAAAAGATGGGTCGAGTTGAGGAGGAAGCCCAAAAAAGATGTAAGGATAGCGATAGTTCTGATAAATCCACCATGCAAGGGCTTAGAGGCTAATATTGCTGTTGGAGCTGGATTAGACGTTCCAGAAAGCATTGTGAGGCTTTTGCATAGGCTTAAAGAGGAGGGTTACACTGTTGATGGAGTTCCGAAGAGTGGGGAAGAATTGATAAGGCTAATTTTGGAGAGAAAGGCGATAAGCGAGTTCAGGTGGACATCTGTTGAGGACATAGTCAGATGTGGAGGTGCTATAGATTTCGTAAGCTTGGATGATTATTTGGAATGGTTTAATGAGCTTCCAGAGGATTTGAAAAATAAGATAATCAAAGATTGGGGTAAGCCTGAAGAAGTTCTGGCTGGAAAGGTTGATAAAGCTCTTGTTGGAATGGTCTACAAGGGTAAGTTCGTGATTCCGGGAATTAGGTTTGGAAATGTCTTTATAACTCCTCAGCCGAAGTTCGGATGTGCTGGTGCGAGATGCGATGGTAGAGTTTGTAGAATACTACACGATCCAACCATAGTACCTCCACATCAGTGGTGGGCAGTTTATAGGTGGATCACAAGGAAGTTCAAGGCTGATGTCATAATTCACTTTGGAACTCATGGATATTTGGAGTTCAGACCAGGAAATGGTGTAGGATTGTCTCCTTCATGCGTTCCAGAAGCGAGCTTAGATGACGTTCCACATCTCTACGTTTACATCGTATCAAACCCAATGGAAGGTGTAATAGCAAAGAGGAGAAGTTATGCAACTCTGATCGATCATATATATCCGCCAATGGCAATGGCCGAAGTTTTAGATGAATTGGATTCACTTTTAAATCAGTATGCAAGGGCAAAGAACTTAGGAGAAGATGCGAGAAGGAAAAAGTTGTATGAGGAGATACTCAAGAAGGCTGAAGATTGTAAGATAAGGATAAGAAACCCAGAGAACGAGGATGAGACAATAGAGGAAATTCATCGCTATGTTGATCTGATAAGAGGGTCACAGATAAACCTTGGGCTCCACATATTTGGCAATCCACCAAGAGATGAAAAAAGACTGGCTGAGTATGTCGTTGCAGCGATGGCTTACGATTCCTACTATTCACCTTCTATAAGGAGAGTTGTTGCTGAGGCTATTGGGCTGAACTACGACGAAATTAAGAGAAATCCCATAGGTGTTACAAACGGTTACATAAACAGGGAGCTGTTGGAGATTATCCACAAGCTTTCAGTTTGTATACTTGAGAGACTCCTGAGTGGAGAGGGCTACGATATCATTTGCGAAGAGATCAGAAAAATTGGATTTAAAGTTGCTAAACTCCATAAATTGAAAGAGGTGTTTGAGAAAGCTCTAAAGGTTACGAAGAAGATTTTGGAGTGCAAAAGAGAATACAATGGATTTTTGAAGGGCTTGAAGAGTGAATACATTGAACCGGGACCGTCTGGAGCTATAACAAGGGGTAAATTTGAGATACTTCCAACTGGAAGGAATTTCTACGCTGTAGACCCAAGATCTTTACCGACAAAATCTGCTTGGCATATAGGCGTTGAAACCGCTGAAAAGTTGCTTGAAGAATTTAGGAGAAAGCATGGTAGGTATCCTGAGACAGTTGGACAAGTTTTGTGGAGTATCGATGCCTACAAGGCCGATGGAGAGCAAATAGCTCAAATCCTTTACCTCTTAGGGGTTAAACCAATTTGGAAGGGTGATCGTGTTGCGGGTCTTGAAGTCATACCGCTTGAAGAGTTGAAAAGACCGAGGATAGATGTTTTGGTCAGGATAAGCGGGATTGTCAGGGATACTCTGCCAAACTACATCCATTTAATAGATGAGGCTATTGAAAAAGTCGTTACTCTAAATGAACCTATCGAAATGAACTTTGTGAGAAAACACTACATCGAACACATCAAGAAGTTGGTTAAAATGGGTAAGAGCTTTGAAGAGGCAACGAAATTTGCGAGATTCAGAGTGTTTGGTGCTCCACCCGGAGCCTATGGAGCGGGAGTGAATTTGGCTATTGAATCTTCTGGATGGAAAGTTAATGAAGATTTGGCAAAAGTTTGGATTCAATGGAGCGGTTACGCCTATAGTAGAGAAGATTTTGGAATTAATGCTCACGAGTCGCTAATACTGAACTTGAATAAGGTTGACATGATCAACAGAAATCACGTTAGTGATGAGCACGATTTAACGAACTGCTGTTGCTACTTCGCATATCACGGTGGTTTCAAGAATGCTGTAGATGCTTTGACTGGGAAAAACGTGGATGTAGTCCAAGTGGATACAAGAGATTTGAGTGATACGAAGGTTGTGGATGTTAAGGTTGAGATTGAGAGGGTTGTGAGGACAAAACTTCTAAACGATATGTGGATTGAGGAAATGAAGAAGCATGGTTATAGAGGGGCGAGTGAGTTCTCGAAGAAGATCTTACATTTGTATGGCTGGGAAGTTACCACTAACCTCGTTGAAGATTGGATATTCGATGAAATTTCCAAAAAGTACATTTTAGATGAAGAGATGAGAAGGTGGTTTGAGAAGAACAACATTTATGCACTTGAGGAGATCGCGAGGAGGTTAATAGAAGCTTACGAGAGAGGGTTATGGAAGACTAGTGAAGATTTGATTGAAAGGCTTAGAGAAGTTTATTCTGAGATCGAGGGAATTCTTGAAGAGAATATATGTGAAGGGGACATACAGGGTGGAGTGATCGAGATTTACACTGCAGAGGATGATGAGCACTGGATTAAGAAGATTGAAAGGGTGAATAGATTATGGAACCTCGCAAAAAGCTGATCTTTCCGTTTTCGGCAATAGTAGGACATGAGAATGCTAAGTTAGCTTTGCTATGTGTTGCAATTAATCCGTTAATTGGTGGAGTATTGCTTAAGGGCGATAAAGGGACTGGAAAATCAACGATGGTCAGAGCTTTGGCGAACGTTTTGCCAGAAATTGAAGTTGTAGCAGATTGTCCATTCAACTGCAATCCCTTAAATCCATTGGAGATGTGCGACAGTTGTTACAAAAGATACGAGAATCGTGAAGACTTACCTGTAGCAAAGAGGAAGATGAGGGTAGTGGATTTACCGTTGAGTGTAACAATAGATAGGTTGGTTGGAACCGTGAATGTTGAAAAGTTTCTAAAGGAAGGAGTTAAGGCCTTACAGCCTGGAATACTCGCTGAGGCTAACAGAAACATCCTATACATCGACGAGGTTAATTTACTTGATGATTATATAGCAGATTCGCTTTTAGACTCGGCTGCGATGGGATGGAATGTCATAGAAAGAGAAGGTATTTCATTTAAGCATCCTGCCCGCTTCATTCTTGTCGGATCGATGAATCCAGAGGAAGGTGAACTAAGACCGCAAATTCTAGACAGATTTGGACTATGCGCCGAGGTAAGCGCACCAATGAATCCCGAAGATAGGATAGAAATTGTTAGGAGAGTTGAAAAGTTTCATGAGGATCCCATAGGATTCTACAAGAAATTCGAGAGTAAGGAAAAAGAGCTAACTGAAAAGATTGTCAAGGCAAAGGAGATACTGCCGAAAGTCGAGATAAGCGAAGATTTACTGAAGCTTTTAGCTGAGACAGTCATAAAACTGGGTATAAAAACAAACAGGGCTGAGATAGCTACAATAAAAACTGCCAAAGCAATAGCTGCGTTAAATGGAAGGAGGAAAGTTACACTTGATGACTTAGAGAAGGCAATGGAGCTAGCATTACCACACAGACTTAGAGATAAACCCTTTCAAAAGCCTCAGCCTCCAAAGCTGAAGCAGGATGAAAATAATAAAGGGGATAACAAAAATCAAAATAAACGAGGACATGAGCACGAGCATATCTATAAACATGAAGGCAAAGATAGTAGAAATAAAGGAAAAGGATGCGAGCAAAACTTTCGTTCAAGCGAAGTAGATATCCCAAAAATAGAAAATGCTAGCTTAAAGGATGATCTCAATAGCTACCGATCATCGAGAGATTCAAGCGTTACGGTGATAAACCTCCCAAAAGGTATTCCAATCTCTTATGTATCACCTAAAGATGAGATTAGAGATGTAGACTTTTACAGCTCTATAGTTTGGGCTATTATGAGTGGTAAGACTCCTCCCATAAAGGTAGGTTTAAGTGACATTCGTGTAAGAGTTAGAAAGTCAAAAGCCCCAACTCTTTGGGTTCTTGTGTTAGATTCGAGTGGTAGTATGGCGATTCGGAAGAGGATAAGCGTTGCTAAGGGAATTGCTGAAAAGCTTGTTGAAAAGGGATATGTTAAAAAATCTAAGATGGCTTTAATAGTTGCTAAAGGTAATCGTGCTGAGATTATTGTCTTCCCAACTAGAAATTACCTGAAAGTTATCGAAAGTATTGAGAACATTCCAACTGGTGGTAAAACTCCTCTGAGTTCAGCTCTTTACAACCTGCTACTACTGGCTAAGAGAGAGAAGATGAGGGAAAAATCGTTGAAGGTTAGGGCTTTTCTTATAACAGATGGAAAGGCAAACGTTCCATTATTTGGCAAGAGAATTAAAGATGAGATATTCGAGCTTGCAAATAGGCTTAGGAGGTATAATATAGAATTGAATATTTACGATACGAGGTTTGCAGGAGATATTGGTCTTTCATTCATTCCAATTTTGAAAGATGCCGCAAATGGAAGAGTTTACAGGGTTTAACTGTCTCTTTAGTAACAACTACCTCTCTAACTGATATCAGTAATAATATATATAATTAAAATTATATTTATATGTTTATATATCTATTATGTAAGTATAACCACTTCGTCGATAAGGAGTTTGGTATAAAAATGCTTTCAAAAGAAAAGGTCTTGCTTACAAAAATGAAACTTTTAGAAAAAGAAATACAGTAAAATGATTCTATTCATTGTTTAAATCAAGAATAAAAAGATTTTATAATAGATTTCTAAAAAATAAAGTTCAATTTAGATCTACGTTGAACTAGATAAAATCATTCACTTTATTATATAATTTAATAAATTGCTATTATAAAAATATAATATTTTGACAGTCTCAGCACTTATACCTTGATAATCTTGTAGAAACCAATGAGCAAATGTAAGAATAATTCCTTAAAAGAGATACTGCCGCAAGATAAATCATTGCAACGCTAATAACTTAATGAGATTCCTACTATTCTCTTTCAAAGAATAATAAATAAACACGTTTTGACTCTGAATTCTTCTAACTAAACATCTTTCAGTTTAAGCAGGTGATAAAGTATGAATCGCCTTGCAAAACACTTTCAGATTTTATAAATACTATACATTTATATTTATATTTTTAATTAATAAAGTATCGAAACATCACAGTTTTAAGCTGGATGTGATAGAGCTGAGAACATGGTGTTTTCCTTCTCCGACAAGGGTTATTACAAGAGGAGACGAGATTTATAATTTACCTCCCTACGAGGGAGGAGTTGAGGTTAGTGTATCCCAAGGCGAATGTTAGCTCATAGACATCCCTGAACTTCTAGTAATCCTATATTTGGATTTTAACCATTAAGAAATATATTACTTTAAATATATTTTTAGAAGATTCTAATCAACATCGATTAGTTTTTAGCATTTTTATAAAATTTAATATTCTCTAGTGACTAAGTAGTCTGCTATAGCCTTTAATAAATCTTTAGCATCTGAATCTGGCAATGCATTTAAATACGATTTTCCTTTTTCTACGAATTCTTTAGCCTTCTTTGATGCATATTCTATTGCACCACAATCCTCTAATTTCTTAACTGCCTTCTCTATTTCCTCTTTCTTAGCCTTTTTCTTACCAAATATCTCTATCTTCACACCCATTTCCATTGCTTTTAAGATGACCAATGTCTTTTTTCCCTCAACTAGGTCGCTACCCCAATCCTTACCGATCTTGTCTTTACCAATTAAATCTAGCACATCGTCATGTATTTGAAATCCAATTCCACAATAAAATCCAAAATTCCATAACGGTTCTATAAATCTTTTTTCATTAAATAAAACAGCAGGAATCGAGCATGAACAGGCAATCAAGACCGCTGTCTTTTTCTCAACCATTCTTAAGTATTCTTCTTCACTTATATAGTCTCTTTTTTCAAAACTCAAATCCAAATACTGACCTTCACAAATCTTAATACATACATCTGCAAGCATCTCAACAGCTTTAACTATGTTTTTACTGTCAACATCGCATCTGGCCAGAATCTTAAAGGCTTCAGCGAAAAGTGTATCACCAGCGAGTATTGCTATAGGCTCACCGTACAGCTTATGAACTGTAGGAACCCCTCTTCTCATCTCATCCCTATCCATTATATCATCATGAATAAGAGTGAAGTTGTGAATAGTCTCTATTGCAATAGCCGATGGTAGTATTCTTCTCCAATCTCTTCCAATTGCTTCAGCTGAAATTAGAGTTAAAACCGGTCTTAGTCTTTTTCCTCCAGCCTTTATTAAATGCCTTGAAGCAATATATAACGTCTCTGGATCTTTTATAGGTAATAATTCATTTATTGCTTTATTTATTTCCTCAGCTCTCCTCTTAATTTCCTCCTTTATATCCATACACTTCACCTTCTCTTACAAAACTCCAAAACGTCGTAACCTCTAATTTCCAACCAATCCTTAAAATCACCTTTTATAAATATTCTCACGTTTTTTAAATCATAAACATGCTTACATCCAGTTAAAAACATCGAAATTCTTAAACCCTCTATATAATATTCGAGTAACTCCTTAACTGCATTAGCATTCTTCACAGCTCTCTTTAAAAAGGGCAACGCAGAACTACCAAGTTTTGCACCTAATGCAATTGATTTGGCAAGATCTAAACCATTTCTAATCCCTCCAGTAGCAATGACTGGAAGAACATCATAGCATTCAGCTATGCAAAATGCAGTTGGAATTCCCCAATCCTTAAAATTGAATCCTAGATCTCTTTTTATTCCCTTACTCCTATAAGCTTCGACTACACTCCAACTAGTTCCACCTTTTCCTCCAACATCTATTGCAGAAACTCCAACCGATTTAAGTCTTAAGGCAATCTCCCTGGAAATTCCTGCTCCGGTTTCCTTAACTATTACTGGAACCTTAATTGAAGAGCAAATCTCTTCTAGAACTGAAAAGCAACCCTTTGCATTTAAATCACCTTCCGGCTGAATGACTTCCTGTAAATAGTTTAAATGAATGGCAATTGCATCCGCATCAATCATTTCAATTGCCTTTTCAACAAATTCTATTCCATGCTTTAAGACCTGAGGCATTCCGATATTGGCATATATGAACGCATTTGGTGCATAATCCCTAACAACTGTAAAACTATCCATAAGACTTCTATTCTCGATCCCAGCCCTCTGACTTCCAACACCCATTCCCAATCCGAGTTCTTCAATTGCAATTGCAAGGTTTTTGTTTATCTCTTTTGCTTCGGGATGACCACCTGTCATCGAGGCTATTATAAACGGTGCGGATAGCTTTTTTTTAAAAAATTCAACCTCTGTATTTATTTCATCAAAATCTATTTCGGGTATTGCCTTATGGATAAGCACAACGTCTTCAAATCCCGTATAATCTGACTCAACATTCCTTTCCAGACAGATCCTTATATGTTCGAGCTTCCTGTCCGAAGTCCTCATTCAAACACCCACATTTTATGGATTAATCTTTAGAAATACTTATCTATTTTAAAGATTTCTTATAGATCTTTAAGTTTTATCCATATCCTTATAAAAATCCGATATCGGTTAAACTCAGAACTTCAAATTCAAATTCTGGATTTATAGCTCTATCTATTTCATTTTAATCTTTAAAGCGTACAAATTCAATTTGGATGATAATACTGGGCATGAAGGTAAAATGCATTGGATAAACATTTGAATTTGCAATAAAAACTTTTTAGATCTTGCTGATTTAAAGATTTGCAGAAAATGGAACTTTTATGGTTTATTTGAGCTTGAATAAATCCGAAAACTTAAGAAAAGCTTATTCGATGAATCGGGATGGATAACTCCTTGTATGTATCGTCTGAGATGATCAGAATGAATCTTAAGTTAAGCGAAATAGATGTAAGCCGTTTAAATTTTTTTAAAAAAAAAACATAGTTCTAATCCTATGCGTTGCGATTATACCTGATTCCCGATCGTTTTCAAATCAAGGAAATTACATAGCTTTTTATGCATTCGGTTATATTCTGTGTTATGAAGACATCCCGTATAAGTGGATTTTACAAGCTGACACCCGATGAGAGGTTGAGGATAGTTGCTGAATTTTCAGATCTGAGCGAAGAGGAGACAGAATTGATAAAGAAAACGGCATCTCTACCTCTTGAAGTCGCGGACAGGATGATAGAAAACGTAATCGGAACTTTTGAGCTTCCGCTCGGAATTGCGACAAATTTCCTGATAGACGGAAAGGATTATCTCATCCCCATGGTAATCGAAGAACCGAGTGTTGTGGCAGCTGCAAGCCACGGTGCTAAGATAGCAAGAGTGAAAGGAGGTTTTAAGACTGATTACAGCGGTTCGATAATGATAGGTCAGATCCAGGTTCTGACGAAAAATCCTTATTCCGCCAAATTCGAGGTTTTAAAGCATAAGGACGAGATAATTGAAAAGGCGAACGAAATAGAGTCTTCGATAATAAAGCTTGGAGGAGGTTGCAAGGATATAAATGTGAGAGTTATAGATTCAAAAAAGCCCATGCTGATAGTTAACCTTTTAATAGATGTAAAGGATGCGATGGGTGCAAATTTCGTAAATTCTGTCTGTGAGAGAATAGCACCATTTATATCGAAGATTACAAATGGCAGAGTTTTACTGAGAATTCTATCAAATCTCTCGATATACAGAATGGCTTATGCAAGAGCTGTTTTCGATAAAAAAGCAGTTGGAGGGGAGGATGTTGTAGAGGCTATAATAGATGCATATGAGTTCGCAAGAGCCGATATATTCAGGTGCGCTACGCATAACAAGGGGATAATGAACGGCGTATGTGCGGTTTTGATAGCAACTGGAAACGATTTTAGAGCTGTTGAGGCAGGATGTCATGCTTATTCAGCCATGCACGGATACAAGCCATTAACTCATTACGAGGTAAACGAAGACGGAGATCTAGTTGGGTACATAGAGCTTCCAATGGCCGTTGGAACCGTAGGGGGCAGCATAAAGGCAAATCCTCTGGCAAGGATATGCCTTAAGATACTGGGTGTGAAGAGTTCTGAGGAGCTTGCAAGGGTTATAGCGGCAGTCGGTCTTGCCCAGAACTTTGCCGCTTTAAGGGCTCTTGCAACCGAAGGAATTCAGAGGGGTCACATGGAATTGCATGCAAGAAGTCTTGCTTTAGCTGTCGGTGCAAAGGGTGAGGAGGTGGACATAGTAGTGGACGAGATGTTGAAATCGGGTAAAATCGGTATGAGCAAGGCAAGAGAGATTCTTGAAAGGATAAGAAGAGAAAAACACTGTAATAACTAGGTTTTCTTAATAATTTCGAAATAAATCTGAACATCAGGCATCAAATCCTTATCCTTAGATGTCTTCTGAAATCAGATGTGATATAATCGAGAATTGTTCCTCCAGCATTTCTTATCTCCAGCCATTCGACTATTTCCCTGAAAATTCCATCTGCGAGACCATTGGCTATTATGCATGCACCCTGAGCCGATTGCTTCCCAACTCCGAATCCGTTAAGCATTAAGGCATCAAGCCCTGAATAATCCAGGAATTCTTCGTAAAATCTTTCAAAAAATCTTCCCGATAGAACTACGATGTATTCGTCATCTAAAGACACACTTATAGCCCTTATACCCTTTAATATATATTCGAAAAGCCATTTCAATGCGAAATCGGGTATTTCTTCGATTCTATCAGTATGTATTCCTATATCTTTTAGATAACTACTTATACCTCCTTTAAAGAGTAAATCCTTGGAGAAAACATCGAGCAAATACGCCAGCTCTCCATCTATTGCCCCGATAGATGAGAATGATGGAAAACCAGATGTCCCGCCAATCCCGTCAACAACCTTTCCATTTTTGACGGCTATGAAAGAATTGAAACCGTAACCAGCTTCAACAAGTACGAAGTTCTGATCACGGTAATCTATTCCGCTTTTTTTTAACTGAAAGAGTGCAAGGGCTACCGAGCAGAGCTTGTCCGATGTACCCATGTCTATCCTGTTTATCTTTCTGTAATCCGGAACTGTTTTAAGATGTATTACAGCAGGTATCGTGAATGCCTTACTACCTATGGGATCCCTTCTGAATGCTTCCATTATCTTCCTTACCCCCAGAACAGACCTGTCAAGGTTTAATGTCATAAGGAAGAGATCCTCATCGTTTAAATCCGAAAAACTCTTTACAGGAAGACCGTATCCTGAAATTCCTGCAATTACATCAGGATTCAATTCTTTAACAGTTTCTAAGAGAATTTCAGGTCTTTTTCCGATTTCTCTTGTTTTGAACTCCTTTACAACATATGGTCTTTCATCCTTCAGCGAGAAAATACCAATGGACATTGTACCAACATCTATCCCGACAGATATCATCTAAACGATTCTGAACATTTGCATAAGAAGGAATTGGACAATAAAATTATAAATTTTCAAATATAAAAACATGAATTGAGAAAAAGCCCCCTTTTTGCAAACAGTTGAAAAAGAATACTTAGTGATAATATATTTATACTTAAATTGGGATATTTATTCAATGGGTAGCGGTGAAGGTGTTGTAAGAGCGGTAGGATATGCAAGGGTTAGTGTCAGGGATGAAGACATAAACAACCAGGTTAAGGCCATAGAGAGGTATGCAAGGGAAAATGGTATAGAACTACTTTACATATTTAAGGATGAGGCAGTAACTGGTGCAAGCGATCCTTTTAAACGTGAGGAGTTTAGGGCTATGTACGATTTCTGTAAATCATACGGCATAAACACAATCCTTATCTACGACCTTACAAGGCTTGGAAGATCTCTGACAACAGCTATAGATGCATTGAAAAGGCTTATAGATGACGGTTTCAACGTCTACTTTATACGTCATAACCTAAAGGCAGATCTGAGAGATCCAGCCTCAAAGGTCGTTATATACACGCTTCTGATGGTTGCAGAACTTGAAAGAGATTTCATGAGGATGCGTCAGGAAGAGGCCTGGAGGCAGGGAAAGCAGAAGGGAAGACCTGTGGAGATAACGAGAGATGAGATAATCAGCGTTCTTAAGCAATATCCAAATTCATCGTATCGCGTCCTTCATGCCGTGATAAATGAGAGAAGAAGACAGAAGGGTAAGAAACCAATTTCTTACAGCGGGCTTGTAAAGGCAATGAAGCGTTACGGATTGGTTAAAAGAATAGTTACAAGCTGAATCATAGCCCGAGAAGAACATGTCGTATAATTATCTGAAAGGTTAGAAAATGAGATGATAATCGGAGAGAATTTATCATAGATTAGTTAGAGACACATGCCCTGTTTTTGTAAATTCTTGACGAGATCATCGAAAGGACATAAGACGTAAATCCCGTATTGTTCGTACGAGCTTTAAGAAATGTATCAGATTAACAGCTTTATATCCTTTAGCGACATAAGGAGCTTGGTATGTCGCTCAAACCCTATCAACTCTCGTTTAAATTTCTTCAAAACAAGTCATGTTTAAGACTGGTCTCACATCCGATGTCGATTGTATATAAGCAACTGTATCTGTTCACGAACAA
>Ga0190367_1001219_pt1 | contig 15333 bp, 13 predicted proteins | sample 4872181011_MG_FD_171838 | JGI IMG/M metagenome (GOLD analysis project Ga0190367, IMG submission 171838) | Hydrothermal vent microbial mat bacterial communities from Southern Trench, Guaymas Basin, Mexico - 4872-18-10-11_MG | ecosystem: Environmental > Aquatic > Marine > Hydrothermal vents >...
AAAAGAAAACACATAGATAGAGAGCCCTAGAGTCTCTGAGCACATCCTCGGAAGCGAATAGATTGTCTCGAGGAGCAAAAACAGCATCACAGATTTCTATGCGAAGCTTATTATCGGTGTGAATATTATTTGCATCGAGGCGTATAGGAGGGATAAGGCAGTGGTTACTGCTATCGATTGTTTTCTGTTTAGGATTATCAGTGCGGGGATCTGTATTGATAGGTTCACTAAGATTATTGTTAGTATTAAAGCCCCTAATATGCTGAGGGTAAAGCTAAGCAGTGCTATGTAGGATACGAAAATTAATAGTGTTATAACAATGCTTTTTGCCGACGAGTAGCGATTTCTTAGCATCCTAAAGGCAAGGAAGTACATTGCACAGCAAACTAGGTATATCGGCAGAAAAATTATTCTGGCTAATATTATCTCCAGAATCTCCATGACGTATGTTCCTATGGTGACTTCCAAAACAAAAACCGTGCCAAGCCACAGCAATACGCCGAAAGCAAAATCCATAAGGATATGTGCTCTCCTCTGAACACTAGAGAAAGTTATTTTGGGTTTAAAGGCAAGAAAAACTGAAAAGGCAAAGCCAACCATAGAACCAGTCGTAAGACTCGCTATACCAAGATGCGTCGTTATAAGTAGCAAAGATGCCGACAAAATATATATTACAAAACCAAACACAATATAGATCAGCATATTCCTTCTCGGCCCTTTCGACATGGACACAAACACTACATCTATTCTTCCAACACGGGTAGTACCGATTATTAGGAGAACTCCGAGAAATCCCATAAGCCCCGAGATCTTAGCTATGTCCTTCAAAGTACTACCATATACCTCTGGCCTCACAGCATCCCCATAAACAAGTTTGGAGATAAACTCGGAAACATACCTATGTGTTTTCTCGCTATAAATAACATTGATATGATTAGCCCCGTAATCAATAAATAGGGCCTTCAGACCACCGTCGACATGATAATATCTATTCTCAGAACCGACAAAGCCTAATGAACGATAAAAGGCTTCATAAACACTACTCCTGTTAACGAAGTTATCGTGGCCTGCAAGCACAAACAAAACGTTCCTAGGATTATCAACATTAAAATTTCTGGGAGCAATATCAGCAAACCTACCAATACTCGCCGCTATGCTCACAACACCTAAAACAAAATCATATTTGATACCTAGATAGCTGACTATGGAGCCACCCATACTATGACCCACCATGATAACACTTTCATTATTGAGTCCCATAGAACCCAAATATCTCAGAGTCGAAAGAATATCAGCCTCGAAGAATCCTACTCTGAGAGGATCAGTAACTATCATAGACCCACCGCTGGAGCCATGGCCTCTTAGATCTATAGTCACGCACACAAACCCTATGCTCGCTAGGGTTATGGCCAGGGGCTTCATAGTCTTCCTATTCCCAGAGTAGCCATGAACCAAGAGGATTGGGGTATCGCTCCTTATTTCCTTAGGCCTTATTACTGATATCGATATAGGAATATCAGCATTCACAACATATTTCTCTTCACAATAGTACCCTTGGTAGCTACCTAACAACAGAACACCATAAACCCAACACAACACCATAAAAATAGCGATAATAGCAGCTATTCTTATCCTCATGGACCCCACTCTCATTAACAACGTAGAAATCATATAATTTTTCTGATGCTTCTTCCGGCAATAAGACTAGGAGTTCTAATATTCCGTTTTATCACACTTGATTTTTTTAGCACATAGTAATAATTAAATACTAGTAGATCGGTAATACTTATATGAGTAATACCATTATTAGTAATTATGAGGTGTTTACGTGTGAGCCGCCTTGTTGTTGTTACTGGAAAGGTTCCTAAAGAGTTAAAAGAGAGAGCAAAAAAGCTTGGTATAAACATCAATAAGGTTATAAGGAATGCCTTAGAGGAGGCAGTAAGAATGCGGGAAGAGGAGCTTTTTAAAGAAAGTCTTGATAGATGTTCTGATATCTTAAGTAAAGTCGATATTAATCGTGTAGTAAGGAGTATTAGGGAGGATAGGGAGAGCAGATGAGTTATCTCCTTGATGCCAATGCTCTTCTTGACCTTATTAAGAGGAAGAAGCTCGTTGCTGGCTATTATATATTGGATCTAACATTGTATGAAGTGGGCAATACTATCTGGAAAGAGACAGTTCTCTTTGAAACCTTAACAAAAGACGACGCCATAAAATTCATGGCCAATTTTGCGAATATCGTTAGAAAACTAAATATTATTCGCATTCAGGAGGATATAGATAAAATCATGGAAATAGCTATACAGGAGCGACTAACATTCTATGACGCAGCATATCTCTACTTTGCTACTAAAAACAAGCTCATTCTTGTAACCAACGACAAAAAATTGTATGATGTGGCGAAGACCAAAATAAAGGTTATTCGCAGTAGCGAAATAAAGTAGATCTCTATGTGTTCTTAGCTCTTATTTCTCCTATTATCTCTTTTGAGGCCCGTATCATGGATGATATGTATCTGGATCCAAGTATTATTAGGGCAATAATGGTGAGTATAAGGTCCCCTATAAGCCAGTAGACCGTTATTCCGACATCGTATAAGGCGATGGGTATTGCAGCCCAGTTTCCAATTAGTGCTATGAGCATAAGTTTTGGTTGCTTTATTTTATCCTTGACTATTAGAGACTGCATGGCGAATTCTTCGGTGTAGATCTCAAATACTGCTTTCCAAGCCTTAAATTTTCCTCTTTGGAGCAGTATGATTACTGCTGAGAATGCTATCGGTGTGTTGATGATTATGAGTATTCTTATGGGAATAGGTATTGTTGGGAATTGGAAGGGTAGCGTTAGGAGGATTATCAGAACACTGATAGCCGCGGTTGCGGTCTCGATCTTTTCGAGTATTGGGGCTATGCTATCCCTATAGATTCTACTCCTAATGAGAACCCTCCATATGATGCCTCCACCGATAAGCATATATGCTACTGATGAGAAGAGTAGTATTCCTCTCAGAATGGATCTGCGCCTTGCCATGTTTATTATCTCCCTTATGCTGTAATTCGAGAAGTATCTGAAGCTGAGTATTATTAATACGATCATGAACAGCCCGATAGGCCCTATCTTTCCCCATAATATGGCTAGATCACTGAAATATAGGTAGTCTATGAATAGGGCCGCCCCAAGACCCGCTAATGCGAATACAGAGAAGATTATACCCCATAGTACGAGGGTTATTATTTCTGGGACCCATATCAGCAGAAATATTATTATCGACAAGCTTATACTTAAGTCGAATCCGAATAGGCTTAGCTGTACTACTGGAAATAGTTCTGTTTTTGCGAGCAGTAGAAACGATGCTACGAACCTAGCAGAGAATACCGCTAAGGATAATCTCAGCTGCCCATAGCTATACATGCTCCTCAGTATGGAGTTCTCGTCAGCTATTAGTCCTCTGAAAGCCAAATAATTCATTACTACCCATGTAGCTGCGACTGTTAAGATTATCAGTTCGAGAGGGGTGAAAAGATCTTCCAGGAAGAACAATTATGAGCACCGAGTATTAAAAACATTACTTTATTTTTATATGTCTAAGGCAAAGATTTTTTTATCTCTATGAACAATAGTTTGTTTTATCATAGAGTTTTCTCACGTCATTATTATTGTTTTGTAATCCTATACCAAACGGTTTTTTCTTCTTTTTTCTTAGAATCACAACCATAATGATAATCATCAGTATAACTACTATCGCTACAGTGATATGATATTTGTATTTTATCAAGAATGGGTAACTCCGAGGATCTGTCGGGTCAGTACCATATTTAACCTCATCGCTATCAGAGACGCCATCGTTATCTGAGTCAGCGTTATGAGGGTCTGTACCCAATAGATACTCTCGTATGTTTGTGAGCGTATCATTATCGAGGTCTAAATACGCATCGTTTTCTAGAGGGTTAAGATTGTTGTCTACCTCCCAACCGTCAGGCATACCATCGCCATCCGTATCATTGCTCCATGGATCCGTCCTAGCCTCATACTCCTCCAAATTGGTGAGTGTGTCGCCATCAAAATCTAAATGTGCATCGTTTTCTAGAGGATTAAGATCGTTATTTACCTCCCATCCATCCGGTATTCCGTCGTTATCCGTGTCGCCGTCATGGGGGTCAGTTCCAACTTCGTATTCCTGTATGTTCTGTAGACCGTCTCTATCAGGATCTAAACGTGCGTCGTTTTTTAGTGGATTAAGATTATTGTTTACTTCCCATCCATCTGGGATTCCATCGCTGTCTGTGTCATTGGAGTGTATATTTGTCAGTACATTTATCTCTTGGATGTTTGCTAGTTTATCGCCGTCCTCATCGGAGTATGCATCTGAACCATTCAATGGGTCTAGCTGGAAGAGGATTTCCATGCCGTCAGATATCCCATCGCCATCAGTATCATTTGAGTATGGATCTGTGCCATACCAATACTCCACACTATCAAAAACATTGTCGTTGTCTGTATCTATAGGCGGTATTGTGGTTATGTTGAAGGATATAAGCGGGTTTCCTATCATTGTCATTCCAAGCCACCAGGGCGGGTCATAATATGGGTCGTAGCCAAGGAGGTAGTTGGTTATTATGTTTCTATACCAGTTTCTGAAACTTTCCCCAAATGTTAGATTTTGTGAGATGCTATCTGTTAGGGTCTGGCCATACCAGAATCCGCCTACCTTTGTTGATGATATAACCAATAGTGTTGTTTTTCCTCTTAGAAATGCCTCAGCGAGGTAGTGATCCACTTCGTAGTTTGCAGCTGAGCAACTAAATAGTATTGAGAGTTGGCCTCCACAGAATTCGGATGTGGCGATGGTATCGCTACTAACGGTGAGATAACTATTAGTAGGTGTCGCAATATACAGAGTTGTTTCCGATGAGTGGATAGCCTGAAAGTAGAGGCCGGAAGCTGGTTTTAGCATCTCATAGAATTCTGGAACATTTGTCTGTTCTGGATCTGAAATTATTTTTATTGGGTTATAGAAATCTGAGAACCAACCCTCAATGTAGTCTGCGAAGTATGCCCAGTCATTGTCTATGAATATCGATGCGTTTTTTAATAGAGGCATTTCACCTGTTAGGATAGCTAGGGACTTATTCAACACATGTTCCACTGTGTCCAAACCAAATGTTGTGGTTATCCTAGCAACGAAGATCTCGGGAAGCATTGTGCTGTCCTCATCCACATAGTCTATTGCCCCATCTCTGTCCCTATCCCTATACTCACCGTCTAAATCCATTATCCAGAGATCCATCGGGTATTCATGCTCTGTTATCGATGGGTCATCAAAAAATATTTCAGCTTTCTTATAGAGATCGTTGGAGCAAATAAATAGAACACCAATAAGTCTTCCAGTACTATAATACATAGATTTCAACTGCTCTTTTAGGACATTAACATTTCTTATCCACTCTCTCATCTCTAGGATAAGATCAAATCCTTGATACTCAGTTGAAGTAAACCACTTAATAATAAGACTCTTATACCTCTCAAAAGCATCTTTATTCACGACAACCAGAACAATACGTCTCGAAGAGTTTTCGCGGAGACCTATAGAGCCTCCGTAATGTCGTGCATGTATGACGATAGGAGCCTTATCGCTCATACGAAGACTGATATGGTATGGAGTAATAGGAATATATAGCATTATAAGAATGAACAAAATGGATACACTTACTCTCAAGGCTACCCCCAAGAGAAATACTATTTCCTATACTACTCATTATAATATTTGTTTTATTTGTTTTGGTTACCCAAAATTTTAAGTAGCAATGTCTCTCAGCTACATTACTATGTACATGAACTCTGACTCCTCAGAATTCATGGTACTTATAGTCAGACATTATTTAGTATCATGCATCAATATATGTGATAGCAATTTTAAAAGCCAGTGATTTTAGGTAAGCCTATACCAAGACTAATTACATTATTGGTCTATGTTTTACAATATTGATGTACTTCACTATTTTGAGGTGGCGTTCACAATAAATGTTCTGGGTTGGGACGATACCGCACCTATTTCTTCTGGCTATCCGCAGCTATGTATTAGTACTATCAGCAAAAAACATATAATATCGCACAAACCATGGGCTTAAGCCATCATTCTTCGCTATGTCTGAGAACCAAATTAAAATATGAGTATATTATGTGATAAATTTGTTGTTTAGATATTACAATTCTGCTTATAATATTAGAATATGTTCTGGGTGCTTCGGATGAATGGTGAGAGAAGTAGTGTGAAGCTCTATGCCGTAGCCCTCAAGCCAAAGATGAAGTATATTAGGAGCGACGGGAGAAGAATACTGCTCACAGATATAACTTTGGCTATTGCGCACTCACCGACCCTATTGGATGTGGCCAAAATGCGGCCATCGGATGTTCTGGATAGCATTAAGGTTCTAAAAGTGAGGGGCAAAAGAACAATCGAGTTCCCTGGGAGCGAAGAGCTACAGGTATCAGAACTCGTTGAGCGCTATAATTATGAGGGAGCTATACCTGACTGGCTCGGATGGATCCTAGGCATAGTATTGGCCTTCATAGTGATAGGTTTTCTTGAGACGTATGGATTCTCAAACTACTTTCCAACGTGGGCCGTATGGCTCCTAGTGTTCTTCCCTATCGGCCAGATTTGGGAGCATGCCTTCGGAGAGAAAACATTTTATATGTCTGAGATACAGATCGTTGGGAGTAGAGATAAGATTATACGCTTCGTTAAGGAACTTAGAAGCAATCTTGGTAGGAACCCAATATTAGCCCTCAGAGATAAGGAACTTAAACAGCTAAGCGATGCTCTTGGAATGGATTTGGTAAGCCTAGAAAACAGATGGGATGAGGTAATACATGGAAAACTATGACCAACTCAACTACTATCTGCAGATTCCTCCTCTTTTTTATTGTATAACAATGTGCAGAGCTAAAAAAATATCATAAACGACTGCATCCTCTACGATCAGCACTATCACTATCTAAAGAATCCATAGTGATATAAATACATTATTTCCTGATGAAGTATCCACACTAGACAACCAGAGCAGAATAATTAAGGGTATGGTGGACTCTGGAGAACTAAGAAACACAATCCTAATAATCATAGGGAGCCACGCACTGGATGTCCTAAGAGGAGAGGAAGTATTAAGTGGTAGGAGAGGTAAGTATCTCGGCATAAAAAACGTCTGGGATCTACTACCTAAAAATTCATCGCAATAAAAGTTAGGTGGTCAGAGGGATCACCGAAGCCAGCAAGAGTAGCCTACTAGCTCAAATACAGCCTAAAAGCAAAGCTGATGACCACAACAAAAGATATTTTCAGAATAGATAACGACATAATCTATGTGCCGATTTTACTTCTATTATCCATAATCATATAAGGGGAAACAAGAGTCTAAATCGAGCTAGCAATTCGCTCCAAATTCTCAGCTATCTATCTGTCCTAGCAGCTCTTTGATGCCTTTTGCGCTGAAAAGCCAGTCATCTAGAATATTCCCTACTTTTCTGCCACAGACAGATTTCGCTGTCCTCGCGAAATCTTCTAGTGTTGCTCCCTCATCGCCATACCGACTTATGAATTCCCTGATAAGTTCCTCGAAGCATTTATCACCAATGGCTTGTCGTAACTTATGGAGTATCCACACACCGACAAAATACATAGCATCTGTAAGTCCGTGTTTTCCATATTGGCAGGGCGGTATATCGGCGATTGACCTATTTTTCTTATGCATATCTATTAGAATATTTTTCGCTTTCTCCAATTTGTCTTCTAACACCGCACCCTGAAGGCTCTCCTCCGCTAATATTTGGAAGTAGCTTGCGAATGCTTCATCAAGAAATCTTGATGGTACCTCCTCTCTCGTCCTAACATTCCAGAGATGTGCTAGTTCATGATATAGTCCACCCACAGCTCCCTTATCTACGAAGGAGTCTCTCATCAGCAACATACCACATACATCCGCTTGGCTCCCCCAAGTGCTAGGTATCTCTATTATCGTATATCCACACCAACGTGGTGGAGGGCCAAATTTCTCTCTATAGAATTCTAAGCATCTTTTTGTTTCATGTAGCAGTCTCTCAGCGTGTCCTACGTCTTCTCTGAATGCGAATACTCTTATATCTTTATCACGGTCATATCTTATTTCGTAGTGCGCTATTGCTATGTCTATGCGCCAGCTAGGAGCTTTACTAACATATTTGAAGACGACACCACCATCAAGATTCTTCCTCTCTACTAATCTCCCAATGTTTGCCACGACATATGGCTCATCAACATATACTTCTAGCTCATATTTGAAGGACTGCGATAGGATCATCCTAATCAACTTAGAGAATTCTGGCACGCCTAGTATTGGGTATGAGTATGCATCTAGGCGAATAATGGAGAACTCCTTAGAGATTCTATCCTTGACATATAGGAACACGTCAGTATAGGGCTCTATTCTCCCCTCGTATATGATGCTTACCACATATCTAGCTCCATGCTGGGAAAAACTTTTGGATTCTAACCTAACAAGATTAACTTCTAATCCCTCGATGTCCCTAAATCTCACCATATTCTGCTTAAAAGCAGCGGGTTCTTCTCCAATACGAACTTCTTTTACTTTAAGCCCCTTGTTAAGTAGAAAGAAAAGTGATGTCGCTATAGGATTCTCAAATCTTATTATAGCCTTTCCTCTCAGTAATCCTTCAGATGGATATACCCTTACTTCTAAGTCATATTCCCTGATACGTATCTCGGTCATCTCTGACCCCTTAACGTTTTTATCTTCTCATAAAATTTCTCTATTATTGCTTTCTGAAAAGATTTCTCATTATCGCTTTTTGGTGTCGGGTCCAGCGACAGTATGTCCTCCATCTTCACGATTCTATCTATCGTTATGCCTTGGTCAATATACTCCTCTATCTTCCTAACAAGCATCTTCATGAAGTCGAGATACTCAGCTAGATCCTCCTTCGATGTTACTGATCTATGCCCAAGAACAACAATATTTGCGTCCAGCTCTAGCATCTTCTCCAATGCGGCAACCCACTTATATGGATTGACAGTTGGGTCTCCACCATATGGCCACATCTTCGTAAAGTAGAGATCCCCCGTTACTAAGACTTTCTCTTTCGGGAAGTATACAAATACTGAGCCGTCACAATGCCCATCGGCTTCGTAGACCTCAATAATGTTATTATCCTTCCCAATGACATATTTGCCGCTGAACGTAGTAGTAGGAAGCACTATTCTTAGTCCTCTGAGCTTCTCGGCGAGTTCAGGGTTGCTACTGATGTACTCCTTCAGCCTCTCTGGAGACCACTCATTCTCTAATCTTTTCGCCATGATTTCGTATGTTTTCTTGGATGCTATTATTTCGCAATCCTCATACGCTTGGTTTCCGAACACATGGTCGCCATGGTAATGAGTTATTATAAGATACCTTACCCGTTTACCTCCGAGCCTCTCAATTTGTCTTCTAAGTTCCTCAGCGACGGTAGGGAACATACCACTATCAACAGCAACAATGAAGTCACCGAGTCTATAAAAGCGATATTTGCGCATGTCTCCCCCTTAACATGGACAAAAACAGAATCAGAAATCCCATCTAGATCTACCATAGAAACCACCTTCAAAAACAATAATCGCCAGCTGGTAATATCTCCGAAAACAATTTTAAATTTATCACGCTTAAAATCAGCAACACAGGCAAGTCAAAGAGAGGCGGTGTATTAAAATAGAATAATATTTTTCAAAAAACGGAACATAGATCATATAGTACTAGCATTTACCAATTACCAGCTCTCTGTTTCCTTCAACAAATCATTTGGTCCTCCAACAGGGCTTTCGGGTTCTCTAACCAATATCCTATTTTATTTTGATTTTGACTTAATAATTATGTCTAATAGGTGTCATTTGCATGAGAAGGATATATGTAATAGACCCTTCTGGTACCGTTATCAGCTGCTATCCTCCAGAGAAAAAAGCTGAGCTTGTCGGTGGGTTGGTTCATGCTTTATCGCTTTTTTCTAAGGAAGTTTTGAGCATGGAGATCTCTGAGGTTAGAATGGGACACTACTACATGTTATTGGGTAAGACAAAACAGAACTTAAGAGTAGCTGTAATATCGCTTGTCCGAGAGAAACGATTATTAGAAAAAGCAATAAATGAACTCGATGCCGCATTTAAGAACATCGAGATAGTGCCTGGGCTTATTACAGATGATATTATAAGAATTGCTACCGAATCCCTTAAAAGAGCTTTTGAGGAGATACCACCAATAGACATAGCTACTAGGGTAATCAACTACGCACTGGAAACCCCCAGGAAAGCGCCGCCCAGCTGGATTAATCGCTGTAGAAATGTAATTAGAAGAAAAACAACTGTTTTTGAAGAAAAAATTAGAAGGGCCCTAGAGAGAAAAAATATTAATAAGCGATACCTCAGAAAGACAATAGATAAGCTTCTTATTAGGGACATTGTTGGTGCTTGGAAGGCCGCATTAAAATCTGGAAGCAAGGTTGCTATCTTGCATACCTCCATATCATTAGCCCGTGTGGATCCAAGGGTCGATGGCATGTTTTTAAGGAAATACTTCAATCGTATCGAAGACCCTATCATAAGAAGATATATTGAGCTTCGCCATAAATCACTAATAGATCTTGACTTTCAATATGACAAAACATTTCGTGAAGCTGCAGACATAGGGAAAAAACTGCTAGAGCGTGCCGAGACGGATGATGAATGTCTAGTCTTATATCTACCACTAATAACAACTCGACCTAAAAGATTAGAAGAAATGATCCCGCTGGAAGAAAAATTGCTTCAGGATTTCTACATGCGCATTGCTAAGCTTAAACGTGAAGCGGAAACATTAAAAGAAAACTATGAGGTTTGGAGGAAATTTGCTGAGTTGTGCAATGAGCTCTACATGGATCTCACAAGGAATATACCGCCTAAGTCCCCAACATACTTGCTATTAATATCAAATACCTTTGAGAGCGTATCAGCAATGGCGGAGATAAGTGAGAATCCACAGGTAATAGCAAGAGAATTCTTAGAGAAGGTAGCTCCGTTCATTGATGACATCGTGAGAAGCATCAAGCACAATGCTTGGAGAAAGATAAGTATCTACTCAATAATAAAACTACTTACATCAATATTTGAGCTCACAATCCTATCCGAGAACGACACCATAAAGAATATGATAATGAACTCATTAAGCAGAATCAGAAAAATAATGCTAAGAACAATAACCTACACAATGCTTCGAAAAACAATAAATATCCTAACTCTAGGCCACCTAATATTGCTAACGCCTCTCGCTCCATTGCTGGGAGATGATGAGTTAGTATCCATACTATTTTTCTCGCATCCAATAATATCTCGAGATGGCCTAGAGAAGCTCCTAATGAATAGACCTGAGTATGGATTAGGAGTATCCACACTTATACACTTGGGGAGTCTCATGTATAGGAAGTATTATCTGGGAAGAAAAATAGATCGCTCCGCATTGGAAATAGCGGAACTAAGTATACAAGAGATCGAAAGAAGAATGGGAGAAAAAGCAACGAAAATCCCCAAATGGCTACTAGAAAGAATAAGTGATACATAGGGATATGATAGACAACATTTTCCTACAATATTCTAACTTCGAACCAATAAAAATGAGGGCAAGGCAATGAAGAGCCCATCCACAAAAATTTTAGGTTATTATACACGACCTAACATTTGTAGCCAAACTTTGATTGTCTATTGTATGCAAAGCCACCGAAGCAGAATCACCAATATTAAGCATAACAGAATCTATAAAGCGACCAGTTTATTTCCTTATTATTCATAGAAGCTGATATATCTCTGCAGATAGGTTTTCCTATCTAAAAGTGTCATATATGTATTGTCGGTGGCCCATAAAAGATCATAATGAAAAAAAGTAGGATTGAAAATGAATAGGCTTCCTGCTCTTTTTATTTTTCTTATACTGTTGGGTGTTGGGCTCATCCTAGCTATTCGAATACAATTGAGCCGTCATAATTTCGGCATCAGAGCATATTAGGGGGGATTCGTTATAGCCCATGTATCAGCGATCTAGATGTTTTTTATTCATATAAACGCCTCGACTTTAAGCGTATTCAGCCCATAAACTCTACGTGGTTCATGATCATCGATAAGCCCGGATACTACTATATTGACGCTGACATCACTCTAGATTTTGAATCCTTTCAGCACTAAAGTGTGGGGAGGAGGCCAATTTGAAGAATAACTATACCTATAACGAATTTTCTACGTTTACCAATGTTCTAAATGTAAAACTCATAGGAAACAACATATCCCAAGAGGATGTACGGGGCTATCCATGTATGGTTATGCTTTATAATTCATCCAGAATCTTAGTTTATAACAATAGTTTCCACATAGTTAGTTTAGCGGTATTTAATTCATGGAATAACACTATTGTTGACAACCATGCTAATGGGAGGATCGTGTATCTGGAAAAACCGACCAACTAATAACGGGCGATCTTAGGAAGCTAATACTTGTTAGTTGCCTTTTCTAGTGTTGCATAGGGCAACGAAGAGTTCATGAATGCTTATACTAAATATATTCCCAGTTTGAGAAGTTTAGTTTAGGTTTGGTATGAATGGTTTTAGCCTTTCCCTTATATTCTCCCAGATCTCTAAGTGTCCTAATGTTCTTGCCTCCTCCGTGGCTGACAATATTAGTTCTATTATTGTCTTATAAATATCGATGTATTGGGAAACATATAGAATCACTATAAAGTTTGTATTCTTAGCAAATATTATTGTACCATGTTTCAGCTCAATGCGCTCAATAGGATTGTTAAGTATGCTATTGGCGATATCATCTGAGCCCCACACCAAACCTACAATGGCGTCGATTGTGGATTTATCGATGAATGATGACCACTCAAAAACTTTTTTCATCCTGGTGAAATCAAGCACAACGACTAAGAGTATCTGGGATGATCCGGCGTAGAGGGGGTATAGAGCTTTCTTGAGAGCTAGATATATTGTTAGACATATCATTATTAGTAGTAGGTATATGAGGACTTTATACCCATCGAAACCTATGATGTGAAACACATCGAAGAGGAGTATTGTGATTATCATTCCAACTATGGGCGGTGCGTATAGCAAGATAAAATCCTTCAGAACAGCAACTCTTCCGCGAATCCCTCTGGAGTGTCTTATTAGAGCTAAGGTTGTTAGTAGCGTACTAATAACTCCAATAGCACATAGTACGGCGAGCAAATAAGCATCATATGTCCACCAAGGACCCCAGCCAGGGTATCGCTCCCAAAACCCTCCTCGCCTAATAATCACTAATTCGGAGTTGGCGTAGGTCACGTAGGAGGCTCCCAACAACATCGATATTAATGTAGCTTTTGTCAAAAACATGTTTGCCCCTCTTATGGTCTCTGATAACAACACATATACAGCGAATCCTAACCTAATAACTATTACGGCCGAAATCACGAATAACTTGGCAAGAAGCTCACTTGGACATACACTAGATATCAATGTGAGAATAGAATATATCAAGCAACTCAGAAACTCTGCGAATAGGAGTCTACCACTGAAAGTGTTGTGAACTACGGATCTCGAAACATTATTTCTTAAGATTCTGATCATTAAGATAGCCGCAACTGTAATGGCTATGATAGACCCAAAAAAGCTTATCATACAAACGCACACACCTTAAACTAGGAAATTGACTAAAAAGTCAAATTTAAAAGAGAGAAAAACAAACAAATATCAGGGTCTAGAAAGCGCCAAGAAGCGGAGTTTGGGCCTTAAAACTTAGGAACAACTCCGCTAATCAAACTATAAAAAAGGAAGAGTTTTTATTTCCTTCTGATTATTACCTGATTATTATTTTCATCGATGCATAGCGTTTCGTGCGACATCTTCGCATATATTGAGCCTTTCTTGGAGATTCCTATGATTTTTCCTGTTAGGTGAGCTATATATATGTAGCCATAGGCTTTCATGCAGATCTCTGTGTATGGCGTTAATGAACGATCTTTGAATTCTAGGATTGCGGTTCTGGAGGTTTTGAATATGTAAAACCCCCTACCAGCATATTTGATCGCTACGGTGTCTGGGCCATATATCTGGTCATGTATTATGCTTATCGCATAGGATTTTATGTCCGTGGGAATAGCCTTGATGACGATGTCTCTTGTTTTGCCTAAGTAAATATTTATGTATCCACTTTCGTTTACAAAAGCTATGTCATCTATACCATCATTGCCGAAGTCGAAGGCGAAAATATCAAATGTATTCGCATATATGTTGTGTTGATGTTAAGTGTTTTTGACCAAAGAAGAGTACTATCCATCTCATACACATCTATGTGAGATGTAGCTCCCAGGGACTTATATGCCATTCCCATGAGGGAATCTCCGCCGAAGTCTCCAATTATAGGATATTTATATCCCCCAGCACCTATTGCGCTGTGGGACAATTATCTTGCAACGATGTACTCTGAGGAAAGAACTATGATAGGAATATATGACTTAAATTCACCGAGTATTATAGATGATGTATCCATAGATAGGAGATTTATCAGAACAATAAAAAATATACCAACATAAGTTCCTAATCACAGATAGCGGGATCTATACCTTCAGCGTCAAACCTAGTGAGACATCTCCAATTTCTATTGGAACAATAACAACAATTATAGGTGTTTCAGTCCTCATAGTAGTTGTATCTAAGAAGAAACTTCTACCCCCGCAAGGAGAGACTCTATATTTTATGCATGTGTGATTAGGAGAAGCCTAACCTACACGGCCTTTATGTTTCTGTTTTTTGCAGTCTTTCGCCTCAACATATACTCTGCCATCCATTCATCGGCACGTTGTCGTATGTCTTAGCTTCCAAATTGAGCCTACAAAAATAAAAATTGCGATGTTTTCCCCAAATATTATATAAAGACTATAATCTTATTGTTGATTATTGTACTTTAGTATGAGGTGCTGATTTTGATATATTTGTTTCAGGTTTCGGTCAGATATGAGGAATCTGAGGAGCTTGTCCCAGTATATCTTTTCTATAAGCCTCAAGACGCACCCTTAGAGCTCCGTAAGTCTATCGATAGCATTCTTAGGAAGATACGGGAGAAGGGAGAATCTCCCATATATGATAGGATCTACTTGGCGGAGGAGCTAAATAGGTTTTTTGATAAAATCAAGATTTTGATGCTTGGCATACCTTTTGAACCTCAAAAATTAGAGGGAACAGGTATACAGGTCTTAGTATTCAGGATCCCAGAACTCATCCGGGGCATTATGATACATATTC